>Ga0099364_10002916_pt1 | contig 27023 bp, 22 predicted proteins | sample TergutTh196P3_FD_73070 | JGI IMG/M metagenome (GOLD analysis project Ga0099364, IMG submission 73070) | Microcerotermes parvus P3 segment gut microbial communities from Pointe-Noire, Republic of the Congo - Th196 P3 | ecosystem: Host-associated > Arthropoda: Insects > Digestive system > Gut ... | reverse complement strand
TTCGCGCAGAACTGGCATACTGATATGTGCGGTGTGCGGTCCACCACCTCAGGCATATCACACTTTGTAACAACCTTGCGCATCTTTCGCCCTGAAAAGTCAAAATACTGCTTTCGTTGCTTACAAAATACTCTCATACCACCAGTTCTCCGAATGCAAAACAGACAACATCACCGGAATAATCCGGCTGCATACAGAGCCCTCCACAAACCGTACAGTCTACTCCACTATTGCAAAAATACCAATAAAAACATTCAGGTCTCTGTTGCTGGTTGCATGGGCGCAACAGCGCAGGAAGAAAGTGCTTCACCACGGCCAGGCAGAGCAGTTTTGAGCACAAAAATCAGACAGATAGCCTGATTGAAAGCAGTTGTTTCCTATTTTGAAGTCTGTGAGGGGCAAAGTCTATCGTATTGATTTTATTAAGGTTGATGAAGTCAGCTCAGGCCTGCCCTGCAGCGTTTTTTCCTGGCTGACAGGGAGCCGGACCGTGCACGTAAACCGGATCCATCACTGATCTGCTGCTCTCAGCCTGAAAGAACCCTCTTTCATCATGCAGCGTGGCACCCACTCCAACGTGCTGGCACGCCACACAGGATAAACCGGCAAAACTGAAACGGACCCGCCGGTTTTTTGGGAAGCCCTTTCATACAGCCGCCCCTTGCCAGGATAAAAAGGCATACTGACGTCAACTGTCAGTGTCGTCTGCCCCGCTCCAGCAGCCTCCGGCAGAAAACAGACGATATCAACCAAAAAAAACAGAACTCCCCTCTCTCCCATAGACTCCAGTGAAGACAGATATTCACAGCACATATTACGCTTCAGATTTCTCCATAAAAAACCTGATAAATCACTTCAGATAAGCACCTTTATGCACCTGTCAGAACGGAGCGTTGTTTTTTTTGCAAGCGCGCTTCTGATGTGTTACTTTCATTGTGGCGTGCAGGCAGTTGATTATTAAGGGGTTTTATTTTTAAATTCACTTGGAGAGTGAGTCTAAGTCTTTGAGTTTATTAAACTTTTTTTGCTTTTTTGATGAAAAAAGCTTGACCCGGGAGAATACTTCCACTAAAGTGGTGGAAAGTGGCAAAAAAGTGGTGTTTTGTGGGAAAAATTGGTGTGGTTCCCGTAGTTCCTCCGTAGTTCAGTTCTGAAAGGTGAAAAGTGTATCAGGGTACTTCTGCAGTCAGTCAAGATGCCAAGGGCCGGATATTGATTCCGGCCCGGCATCGTGACGCCCTGCTGCTCCAGTCCGAAGGACGGATCACCCTGACACGGTCAACCGACGGATGTCTGCTGCTTTACCCACGACCCGTATGGGAAACACAGCGGGAAAAAATTGTCGCCTGGCCATACAGCCTCCGGCACATGCGTCGACTGCTGCTGGGAAGCGCACAGGATGTGGAAATGGATGCAACAGGACGCATCCTGATTTCACCTGAACTGAGAAAAGCCGCCGAACTCAAGCGCGAAGTACTGCTCCTGGGCATGGGATCCCACTTCGAAATCTGGGATACGGAAAAACACGCCGAAGCCGAAGCAGAGGCAATGGCAGCCGGCCTGCCCGACGGACTGCACGACTTCTCGTTCTAGACGGCACACAGGAGTCCAGGATTTGCCCGAACTGATCCATCACCCCGTATTGCTGGAAGAAGCAGTCGACGCACTCGACATCCAGGGAGAACGGACTAACGGAACCTATGTCGACGGAACATTCGGTCGCGGCGGACACAGCAGGCGGATTCTGGAAAAACTGGGCCCGGAAGGACGCCTGATCGCATTTGACAAGGATACGGAAGCAGTCAGAGCCGCACGGCTGATCACAGACCCCCGCTTTGAAATAGTACACAAAAGCTTTGCAGATCTCGATTTCGTACTCGACGAAAAAGAAATCGGAAAAATAGACGGAATATTACTGGATCTGGGTATTTCATCGCCTCAGGTAGAAGATGCCACCAGAGGCTTCAGCTTCCGGCTTGCAGGACCACTCGATATGCGCATGGATACAACACAGGGCATGTCCGCAGCACAGTGGCTGGCAACGGAGAACGAGCAGAAAATAATGGAGGTCATACGTGAATATGGGGAAGAACGGTTTGCTATGCAAATTTCAAAGGCGATTGCTCACAGCCGCGCGCTCAGACCCATTACCTGCACCAGGCAGCTTGCCAACATTGTTGCAGCGGCGGTCAAAACGCGTGGGAAAGGCAAAGACCCAGCAACGCGCACTTTCCAGGCTATACGGATTTACGTCAACAGGGAGCTTGAAGACCTGGAAATAGGCCTCGACAAGGCCTGGAACCGGCTTGCACCAGACGGAAAAATGGCAGTAATCAGCTTTCATTCGCTTGAAGACCGGATGGTAAAGCACTTCTTTGCAAAACACGCAGGCATACAACAACCCGACAGACGCCTGCCCATTCGCGCCAGCGAACTGCCGCAGGCACAGATGAAGCTCCTGGGGAAGAAAAAACCAGCCAGGGAAGAAGTCGAAAAGAACCCGCGCTCACGCTCGGCCATTTTACGGGTAGCAGCCCGTATCGCAGATGCCGGCAGCAACGGTAAATACAGCAGGAAAAATACCAGGAGGTAGAACTTGAAAAGCGCTTATGTGCAATTCATGCTGGTAGCTGCACTCGTTCTGTGTGCAGTACTGCTTGTGCACGTGACGCACCAGTCAAGAAGACTCTTCATCGAACTGGAACTCGAACAGGCAAAGGCAAGGCAAATGGAAGTGGAATGGTCGCAAATGCAACTGGAACAGTCCGCTTTGGGGAAATTCTCACGTATTGAGGCAACCGCAAAGCGTGAGCTGAACATGGTCGCGGCTACAACAGCAAATACGCAGTTTATGGTGGTGGGCGCAAAATGATAGGCTTGAAGCATTTTCCAGGAGGAGGTCCCCGGGTAGCAGCGGCGAAAGGCGTGTCGTTTTCCGATACGCCTGAACTGACGAAAGTCCAGCTGCCCAGATGGCGCTCGCACGTCGTGCTCTTCATCCTCTTTGCAGCCTTCGCAACCATGATCGTCAGAGCACTCTGGCTGCAGGTGCTGTCCTGGGAATTCCTGCAGAAACAGGGCGAATCACGCTACGCACGTACACTCGTCCTGCCGGCAACACGCGGAAAAATTATGGACAGGGATGGCGCAATTCTGGCTTCAAGCATCCCGGCGCGCGCAATCTGGGCCATACCGGAAGACGTGCTCGCACAACCAAAAGAAAAACTGGCAGAACTGGCAAAACTGCTCGACATGAGCGAAAAAGCCCTCTTCGCACGGCTCGATTCGGACAGCAACTTTGTCTATCTCAAGCGCCAGGTCGAAATGGAAAAAGCCAGCGCCATCAGAAAACTGGGCATCAAAGGCATTCATTCCAGAAGAGCATTCATACGACACTACCCGGAAGGCGAAGTCATGTCGCATATTGTCGGGTTCACCAGTCTCGAGGATGAAGGCCAGGAAGGCGTGGAACTGGCATCACAGAACCTGCTTGCAGGCATGACCGGATCCCGCCGCGTGATCAGGGACCGCCTGGGCAATATCATCGAGGATATGCGCGCCATCAAGGAACCCCGCGATGGAAGCGACATTACACTGTCCATCAACAGCCGTATCCAGTATGCAGCCTACAAACAGCTCGATCAGGCACTGAAAGAACACAAGGCCAAAGCCGGCGGCGTTGTCGTGCTGGATGTAAAAACCGGCGAAGTGCTCGCAATGGTCAACCTGCCTGGCTTTGATCCCAGCAAACGCAGCCAGTTGAAAGGACCCAGGCTGCGTAACCGGGTACTGACCGACATATACGAACCCGGCTCGACCCTGAAACCCTTCATTGTCGCACTGGCACTGGAAAAAGGAACCGTCACACCCAGAACAGGTATCCAGACAGGTGAAGGAAGGATGGTAATAGGCAATGCAACCATAGGAGATGCACACCAGTTCGGACTGCTCACCGTCTCACAGGTCGTCGAAAAATCGTCCAACGTGGGTACGGCCAAGCTGGCACTGAACATGAAACCAAAAGAAATGTGGGAACTCTTTACGGCACTCGGCTTCGGCAGACAGCCTGAATTCAGTTTCCCCGGAACAACTGCCGGACTCGTCAGACCCTACAAATCATGGAGACCCGTCGAACAGGCAACCATGAGCTACGGGCACGGCATTTCCGTTTCACTGATCCAGCTGGCACGCTCCTATCTCGTCTTTGCCAGAAACGGGGACATGATCCCGCTCTCCCTTTTACGCGTTGACAGGGCACCCAAATCACACCAGGTCCTCTCACCTGGTACCGCACTCGCTGTCAGGGAGATGCTGGAGATGGCAGCCGGACCGGGCGGGACAGCACCACGGGCGCGCGTCCCAGGCTATCGCGTCGCCGGTAAAACAGGAACAACACACAAGCTCGAAGGCGGGAAATACGTCGACAGATACGTTTCGTCATTTGTCGGCTTCGCACCCGTATCCAGCCCACAGATTATTGTCGCTGTCATGATCGATGAACCCTCCGCTGGACAGTACTTCGGAGGCCAGGTTGCAGCACCCGTATTTTCGCATGTCGTCGCCGACGCGCTGAGAACACTCAATGTTTCACCGGACTCGTCCATTACCAATATCGTCATTCCGAAAAACATAACCAGGGAAAGCGTGTGATGAAACGAAGTTCAGAAATCGATGCGATTGTCAGCTGGCTGGGAAAAAACTTCCCGCAGGCAGACCTCTTTTCGGATTCGCGGGAAATGGCGGCAGCAGAAAATGAGGCCGTCTTCATCGCCTATGCCGCCAGCCCGGAAGAAAGGCAAAGGCACATTGAAAACGCCATCGCAAATGGAGCAGTCGCCATCGTTTTCGAGGAAAACGACTTCAGCCGGGACAGCGCACTCACCGTACCCCACATGGGAGTAAAAGATCTGAAAATGCAGGCCGGACACCTCGCAGGATCGTATTATGGAGAACCCTCAAAACGGATGTTTGTAGCAGCCATTACCGGCACCAACGGAAAAACCTCCTGCTCGCACTGGATTGCAGCTGCCCTGTCGCGCCAGGGCAGAAAAATGGCAGCCATAGGAACGCTCGGAATTGTTATTTTTGAAGAAGGACAGGCAAAGTCAACCACGGAGATGACGCTGACCACTCCTGAACCCGTCATGCTCCAGAGAGAACTGGCCCGCCTTGCAGGCGAAGGGGTCACAGGTATTGCCATCGAGGCATCTTCCATCGGCATCGAGGAAGGACGCATGAACGGCCTGGACCTGGACGTGGCACTCTTTACCAACCTGACACGCGACCATCTCGATTATCACCATGACATGGCTTCCTATGAAGCGTCCAAAAGAAAGCTTTTCGACTGGCCGGGTCTGAAGCACGCCGTGATCAGTCTCGATGATGAAACCGGATGGAAGTGGGCAAAAGAAATCAGTGCTGAGCTGCCCGTACTCGGATTTACCACAAAAGGCAAAAAGCTGGACGGTGTGCCAGTGCTTTCAGCATCGGACATTCGCAGCCGCAAGAGCGGGTCGCAATTTTACGTGGAAGGATTTGCAGGACAAAGCGCTGAAAGAAATCGCATCGTAACGGCACTCGTCGGAGAATTCAACGTAAGCAATACCCTGGGCGTCCTGGGCGTCCTGCAGACACAAGGGCTGCAGTACAAGGCTGCTTCGGCAGCATTGAGCGAACTGCTGCCACCACCGGGGCGCATGCAGCCACTGGGTGGGCAGAACGCACCACTGGTGGTTATCGATTATGCCCATACGCCAGACGCACTGGAAAAAGGCCTGGAGGCACTGAAAACCGTTGCAAAAGAAAGAAAAGGAGAACTGTGGTGCGTTTTTGGCTGTGGTGGCAATCGCGACAGAGGCAAGCGCCCGGAAATGGGACGGGTCGCAGAACTGGCAGACCGCATCATTGTCACAAGCGACAACCCGCGGGATGAAGATCCGCAACAGATTATTGACGATATCCTGGCAGGCATGAGTACGCCCGCCAGAAGCATTGAAGACCGGGCATCAGCCATTTTGCAGGCCGTCAAGCAGGCATCAGCGGATGATGTGATTTTTCTTGCCGGAAAAGGGCACGAGACCTGGCAGGAAATCAGGGGAGCACGACATCGCTTCATCGATGCAGAGCACGTCGAGCTGGCACTTCGGGCATTCAGGGCCATAAAAGGAGACAGGCCATGAGAATGAAGATCAGCGAAATAGCGCCCTGGATCGAAAAAAGCGAAAGGCGTGGCGATGCGACTTTTGAAGGCGTCTCAACCGACTCGCGCAGTATTGCCCCAGGCAACCTCTTTGTTGCACTGAAAGGAAAGCATTTTGACGGACATGACTTCCTGAAAGAAATGGAAAAGAAAGGAGCAGCAGCCGTCGTTGCGGAAAAAATCCCGGAGGGTTTTGCACTGCCCGCACTCCTGGTCGAAAACAGCCTGCAGGCGCTGGCAGAGATGGCAAAGCATTACCGCCGCCGCTTTCTGCCCGAACTCATTGCCGTCGTGGGCAGTAACGGAAAGACAACCGTCAAGGAAATGATCGCAAAAATTCTGGAAGAACACTTCGGACAGGACCACTATCTGGCAACACAGGGCAATCTCAATAACGAAATCGGCGTGCCCATAACGCTGTTTGGCCTGAATGAAAAACACAGGGCCGCCGTCGTGGAACTGGGTATGAACCATCCCGGTGAAATCGCCACTCTGGCAGCGATTGCCCAGCCAACCGTGGCGCTGGTCAATAACGCACAGCGCGAACACATGGAACACATGCACAGCGTTTTTGCTGTTGCAGAAGAAAACGGCCAGGCAATCCGTGCACTGCCTGCCAACGGAATGGCGATCATCCCGGCAGACGACGCCTTTGCATCATTGTGGAAAGACTATGCCAGAGAATCCGGTACAAGGAGTATTGCAACCTTCGGGCTGGGCAGTGCCGCCGATGTTACAGGAGTGTATGACACAGGGACAAACACGCTTTTGCTCAGAACAAAAGAGTGGGAGAGTGCAGTGCGCCTGTCCGTCATGGGACAGCACAATGCCCACAATGCCCTGGCAGCAGCAGCCTGCGCCTGGTCAATGGGGATCGACAAAGAGCATATCGCAAAGGGCCTGGAGGCCTTCAGGGCAGTAACAGGACGCCTGCAACGCACCGAAGCGGCAAATGGAGCAACGCTGATCAATGACAGCTATAACGCCAACCCCGACTCGGTCATCGCCGCCATTGATGTGCTCGCCATGACAAAAGAGCCGCGCATACTGGTTCTGGGAGACATGGGTGAAACCGGTACCAGCGCAGAGCGCTTTCACAGGGAAGTGGGCGCTTATGCACGGGAAAAAGGCATCAGTACGCTTTTTACCCTGGGCGAACTCGCCCGGTATGCAAAAAAAGCCTATCTGGAAAAAACGGAAGGAAAAACGGAAGTGACACAGGCAAAAGCCGCGCATTTTGAAGAACTGGGGAAATTGCTTGAAAGTCTGGAGATGGAAGCCGGTCCATCGGCAACCATTCTGGTGAAAGGGTCGCGCTTCATGAGGATGGAGCGTGTTGTAGCTCACTTGATGAATAAGGACGAAAGATAAGATGCTGCTTTGGCTTGCACAACATTTTCAGCAGGACATAAGCTGGATGCGGGTTTTCGGATACATCACCTTTCGTGCGGTATTCGCCTCGCTCACAGCCCTGACGATCGGCCTTGCAGCAGGTCCGGCTGTCATTCGCCTGCTGACGCGTCTGAAAGTGGGACAGGCCGTGCGTACGGACGGGCCACAGACGCATCTTGCAAAAACAGGAACGCCCACCATGGGCGGACTGCTTATTCTGATTGCCATCGCCATATCCACCCTCCTGTGGGGCGACCTGACCAACCGCTTTATCTGGATTGTGCTCGTTGTCACGATGGGATATGGCGCTATCGGCTGGAGTGATGACTATCGCAAGGTCGTCCATAAAAACCCGAAAGGAATGGCATCAAGAGAAAAATATTTCTGGCAGTCCCTGATCGGTATTCTGGCTGCGATCGCGCTGGCGTTTTCCGTGTCCGGAAGCAGCAATGCAGAAGTATGGGCACTGTTCAAGGCGTGGGTGCACTCCGGATTTACAACCGGTCTTCCGGCAAAGGCCGATCTGATCGTGCCCTTTTTCAAGACAGTCAGCTATCCACTGGGCGTCTTCGGGTTCATCACGCTGACCTACCTGGTCATTGTGGGCACGAGCAACGCGGTCAATCTGACAGACGGTCTGGACGGACTGGCCATTATGCCAACCATCATGGTCGGAACGGCACTCGGGATTTTTGCGTACCTGACAGGACACTTTACCTATGCGCACTATCTTCTGATTCCCTATATACCGGGGGCAGGAGAACTCCTGATCTTCTGCGGAGCCATGGCCGGGGCCGGTCTCGCTTTTCTCTGGTTCAACGCGCACCCCGCGCAGATATTCATGGGGGATGTGGGTGCTCTGGCACTCGGTGGTGCGCTCGGCACGATAGCCGTTATTGTCAGACAGGAAATCGTGCTCTTTGTAATGGGCGGAATTTTTGTGGCAGAAACCATATCCGTCATGCTCCAGGTGATTTTTTTCAAGTACACCAAAAAACGTTACGGCGTCGGACGCAGAATATTTCTCATGGCACCGCTGCATCACCATTTTGAACAGAAAGGATGGAAGGAAACGCAGGTTGTCGTGCGATTCTGGATTATTACCATGATGCTGGTTCTGATAGGACTTTCAACACTGAAAATACGCTGACATGGATTATACGGGCAAAAAGGCACTGGTACTGGGACTGGGTGAATCCGGTCTTGCGATGGCGCGCTGGCTGGCGCACCACAAGGCCTTTGTGCGCGTGGCAGATACCCGTCAAAGCCCGCCAAATAGCGCAGTCTGGGAAGAAGAAGTACAAAAAGCCGGCCTGAAGACCGAATTCATCGGCGGGCCATTTACGGAAGATCTTCTGACCGGTATGGATTTTGTCGCCATCAGTCCGGGCCTGGTTCCGCACACGGACCTGGGCGCGATCGTTCCGAAGGCAAGGCAGATGAGCATACCACTGGTCAGCGAGATCGAACTTTTTGCGCAGGCACTTGCGGACCTGAAAAAATCCCGGACGTACCGGCCGAAGATCATTGCCATTACCGGTACAAACGGCAAGACAACAGTGACCAGTCTGACCGGCGCGATGTGCGCACAGACAGGAAAGACAGTGAAAGTTGCAGGCAATATCAGCCCGGCTGTCCTGGATGTGCTTTTTGATGCACTGCGAACAGATTCGCTGCCTGAAATCTGGGTTCTTGAACTGTCCAGTTTCCAGCTGTGGAGTACCGGCTCCCTGAATGCCGATGTGGCGGTCGTACTGAATATTTCGCAGGATCACCTTGACTGGCACGAAAGCATGGATGCCTATATCGAGGCCAAAAAACGCATATTCGGGCCTGAAACGATACGTGTTCTGAACCGGGATGACCCCGTTGTGCACCGGATGCAGACCGGACAGAGCGGGACAGCTGCCAAAAATGCTCCTTTAGTAGTGACTTTCGGACTGGACAGGCCATCAGAGCCAGGTGACTTTGGGGAAATCCATGATCGCGGTGTGAACTGGCTTTGCACGCTGAGAGAAACAGAGCTTGACTCGGGCCCCAGGAAAAAAAAGGAGCCTCCTCAAACGACACGGGATATTCAGTTGCTCATGCCATCAGGAGCGCTTCTCGTAAAAGGGCGGCACAACGTGGCAAATGCACTGGCAGCAATAGCGCTGTGCCGGGCGATCGGGCTTTCGATGGCACCACTTCTGCATGGAGCACGAAAGTACCGGGGCGAGCCGCACCGCGTGGAACCGGTTATGCAGGTTTCCGGCGTGCTCTGGATTGATGACAGCAAGGCGACCAATGTCGGAGCAACCATTGCTGCAATAGAAGGACTGGGGCAGGACGGGGAAAAGGGCGAAAAGCATCTCGTACTGATCGCAGGTGGAGATGGCAAGGATCAGGATTTCAGTGCACTCAGGGCTCCGGTATCCAGGTTTGTCAGATCGGTTTTTCTGATTGGAAAAGATGCCAGGTTACTGGAAGAGGCCCTGGGCCCGGGCGATGTGCCCAGGATTGTATGTGATTCGCTCGAAAGCGCGGTCGACAGTGCAGCCCGGATTGCCAGGGAAGGCGATATGGTTCTGCTTTCCCCTGCATGTGCGAGCTGGGATATGTTCAGAAATTATGTGCACCGGTCCGAGGTGTTTGTTTCAGCGGTAAAAGAGATTGCAGCCGCACGAGGGGAGGTGGTCCTGTGAATCGGGTTATGCGCCTGGCCGAGGGCCTTCCGGTCTTTCGCCTGTTCAGGTCAGAGCCGCTCGACGAGCGCACGAAAATGATGCGCTTTGACCGGCATTTTCTGGGAGTCGTATGGGTTCTGACACTGATTGGTCTGGTGATGGTGTTTTCGGCAACGATTGCATTGCCGGACTCGCCGCGCTATGCAAGGTACAAGCCTACGCACTTTTTTGTCCGGCAGGCAGTTTTTATTCTGATGGGACTGATGGCAGGTTTTGCCGTATTCCGTATTCCGATGCGGGTCTGGCAACGCTTTGCACCCCATCTTCTGGTTCTGACGCTGGCGCTTCTGGTGCTGGTGCTGATTCCGGGAATTGGCAAGGAGGTCAATGGCGCACGGCGCTGGATTTCGCTCAAGCTGTTCAACTTCCAGCCATCGGAGCTGATGAAGCTCTTTATTGTCCTCTATGCGGCGGACTATACCGTAAGAAAGCAGGATGTAATGAAAAAACTGACCAAAGGCTTTCTGCCCATGGCAGGCGCTCTGGGACTGATCGGGCTTTTGCTTCTGTTGCAGCCCGACCTGGGAGCCATGGTGGTCATTACAGCAATCGCGATGGGCATTCTCTTTCTGGGCGGATTCAATGCCGTGTGGTTTTTTGGAATTCTGATGACGCTGGTCGGGATATTCAGTAGCGTGATCATGCTCTCGCCCTGGCGGCGCGAGCGGATTTTTGCCTATCTGAACCCGTGGGATGAGGTCAATGCAATGGGCAAGGGCTATCAGCTTTCCCACTCGCTCATAGCGTTTGGACGGGGAGAAATTTTTGGCGTTGGTCTCGGAAACAGTGTCGAAAAACTGCATTATCTGCCGGAAGCGCATACGGACTTTCTGCTCGCAGTGCTGGGTGAGGAGTTCGGCTTTGTCGGCGTGACTATTATTGTTTTACTGTTTTACTGGCTGATCAAGCGCGGCTTTGACATAGGCAGGCAGGCCGTCGTCATGGACCGGACCTTTTCCGGGCTGGTAGCACAGGGAATTGTCATCTGGATTGGCGTTCAGGCAGCTATCAACATGGGAGTCAACCTGGGTGTTCTGCCAACCAAAGGACTGACGCTTCCTCTGATGAGTTACGGGGGATCCGGATTTTTGATCAACAGTATAGCTCTGGCGATTCTGTTGCGGGTGGACTACGAAAATCGCCAGATCATGCGCGGGAGGACGGCCACATGATCAGACAAAAACGGCTTGTGATCATGGCAGCAGGGACCGGAGGACATATTTTCCCCGGGCTGACCATCGCACGCACCATGCGCGACAAAGGGTGGCAGGTGTCATGGCTGGGAACAAAGCACGGAATGGAAGCGCAGCTTGTACAGGCGCAGGGAGTGGACTTTGACAGCGTGGACTTTGCAGGTATGCGCGGAAAAGGCCTGCTGCATACGGCAGTGGGTTCGATCAGGCTACTGACGAGTATTGCGGCCTGCCTGAATATCATGCGCCGCAGGCGACCGGATCTGGTTCTGGGAATGGGAGGCTATGTGACGGTGCCAGGCGGCTTTGCAAGCCGTGCGTTCGGGATCCCGCTCGTGCTGGTCAATGCGGATGCAGGACTGCTTCTGTCCAACAGGACATTGCTGCCCATGGCAAAGCGGGTGTTTTTCGGACTGCCGTCCGATCCGGCAGTCATGACGGAAAAAGGCATTCTGACCGGTAATCCCGTCAGACCGGAAATCACGGCCCTGCCCGAGCCCAAACTGCGCTATGAGCAGAGAAGCGGGCCTCTGAATCTGCTGGTGATCGGAGGCTCACTGGGTGCACAGGCACTGAATGAGTGCGTGCCCTACGCTCTGGCAAAACTGGCACCGGATATCCGGCCGAAGGTGACGCACCAGACGGGGAAAGAACACTCGGCTCTTGTGAGAAAGGCCTACAGCAATCTTGGGGTGGAGGCGGATGTGGTCGAATTTATTGAAGACATGGCATCGCATTATGCTGCTACGGATCTCGTGATCTGCAGGGCGGGAGCGATAACCGTATCGGAGCTGGCAGCAGCGGGGCTGGCAGGCATTTTGGTACCCTATATTACCTCGACAACGGCCCATCAGCGTGATAACGCAACCTGGATGACAGCGCACCGGGCGGCGATTCATCTGCCGCAGAAAGAACTGTCACCCGATTATCTGGCAACGCTTTTGCGCACAATGAGCCGGGAAGACTGTCTGGCCATGGCTGTTGCCGCATATGCAGTGGGCAAAAGAGATGCCAACACGCATATTGCACAGGAGCTGGAAAAGCTCGTGGACGGGAAAAACTGAACAGGATGTAAACAGAAAAAAGAGATTCAGGGAAAAGCGGTATGAAGCACAGTATAAAAAACATTCATTTTGTGGGAATTGGTGGCTCGGGCATGAGCGGGATAGCTGAAGTCCTGATCAATCTCGGATATAACATTACCGGCTCGGATCTTGCGGCCAATTCGGCTACCGCACGCCTGCAGGAGCTGGGTGCACAGGTCATGCTGGGGCACGATCCGGCCTATATCGAGCAGGCAGATGCCATTGTGGTTTCATCCGCTGTCACAAGTGACAATCCCGAAGTGGTCGCCGCACGCAGAAAGCGTATACCGGCGGTACCCAGAGCAGTCATGCTTGCCGAGCTGATGCGGCTCAAAAATGGCATTGCCGTGGCAGGCACACATGGAAAGACGACAACAACCAGCCTGATAGCGAGCGTACTTGCAGAAGGCGGGTTTGATCCGACATTTGTCATTGGCGGGCGATTAAACAGTGTGGGAAGCAATGCAGGAGTCGGGGGCGGCGATTTTATTGTCGTTGAAGCCGACGAGTCCGACGCATCCTTTCTGAATCTTTCTCCTGTGCTGGAGGTCATTACCAATATCGGGGCAGATCACATGGAGACCTATGGGCACGACTTTACGCGGCTCAAACAGGCCTTTATCGAATTTACCCACAGACTTCCGTTTTATGGCCGTGTCTTTCTGTGCATTGATGATGCCAACGTGCGCGATATCCAGCCATTCATCTCCAAGCCGATCACGACATATGGCTTTAATGAAAAGGCGGATGTGAGAGCAACAGATGCAAGGCCACAGGGAACCATGATGCTCTTTACAGTGGTGCAGAAAGGGTACCCGGACATGACCGTGACGCTCAATCAGCCAGGACTGCACAATGTCCAGAACGCCTGCGCTGCAGTGGGTGTGGCGCGTGAACTGAAAATACCGGACAGCGCAACGCAAAGGGCACTGGAACGGTTTACAGGAGTAAACCGGCGTTTTACGCAGATCGGGAAGATGGTCCTGCCCGATGAGGAGGCGCAAGAGGGAGAAAAAAGTCAGGCAGTCAGAAGCTTCGAGCTGATAGATGACTATGGTCATCATCCAGCCGAGGTCAGTGCAACCATAGCTGCTGCCCGGGGCGCGTATCCGGACCGGCGTCTGGTTCTGGCATTTCAGCCACATCGCTTTACGCGGACGCGGGATCTGTTCGAGGATTTTGTCCGGGCGCTGTCCGCGTCAGATGTGCTGCTTCTGGCCGAGGTGCATCCGGCAGGAGAATCCCCCATCGTCGCAGCCGACGGGCGCTCGCTGAGTCGTGCAATCCGGGTGATGGGCAAGGTAGACCCTGTTTTTGTGGAAGACGTGAGGGAGATGCCCGCTTCCATTCTGAACGTGGTAAGAGATGGCGATGTCGTCATCGTTATGGGAGCCGGCGCAATCAGCCGGGTGCCCGGAAGACTGGTAGAACTGCTGGACGGACCAAAATGTCCGTCGCGGATAGCTTCACTTGGAAAAGTAGCCGTGCTTATGGGCGGACGCTCACGCGAGCGCGAAATTTCCCTGCGCTCGGGTAATGGTGTGATCAAGGCACTGCAGGATAAAGGAGTGGATGTCTGGCCTTTCGACCCTGCTGTCAGGCCGCTGTCGGAACTGGCTGCAGAAAAGTTTGACCGGGCGTTTATCGCACTGCACGGACGTTTTGGAGAAGATGGAACCATTCAGGGCGTACTGGAACATCTGGATATTCCCTACACCGGATCGGGTGTGATGGCTTCTGCGCTTTCGATGGACAAGCTCATGACAAAGCGTATCTGGATTGCCGAGGGTCTGCCAACGCCCCGCCATATTGTTCTGGACGATGGCACGGACTGGAAAAAAGTGGCAGAGGAACTGGGCCTGCCCCTGATTGTGAAACCGGCTCATGAAGGTTCTTCTCTGGGGATAACGCGTGTTCAGGCGGTGGAGGAACTGGAAGTTGCCTACAGGGAAGCAAAGCGTCTGGATGACAGTGTTTTTGCGGAAGAGTTTATTGACGGGCTGGAACTGACCTGTGCGATTCTGGATGTGGATGGAAAGCCCCGGGCATTGCCTCTGGTAAAAATTGTTGCGCCGGGAGCGGACTACAACTACGAGCACAAATATTTCAGCAAAGAGACGCGCTATCTGTGTCCAAGTGGCATTGATGCGGATCTGGAGGAAAAAATACAGGCAGATGTTTTAAAGGCGTATACGGCACTGGGTTGTCGCGGCTGGGCCAGGGCGGACATCATGCTGCGACAGGCAGACGGCAGGGCATTTCTTCTGGAGATGAATGCCTGTCCGGGTATGACAGACCAGTCACTGGTGCCGATGGCAGCGCGGGCAACTGGAATTGACTATGGTGAGCTGTGCCTGATGATTCTGGAAACGGCGGCGCTTGGTAACAAAAGGATCCCGCTAGAGGAGGATTCTGGTGTGGCATAACGTCAGGTTGCTCAATGCAGTTGCGAATGTGCTTTTTGGCATATTTGTGCTGACAGTGCTTCTTGGCGTGGTGATGTGGTTTACAAGGCAGCCCGTTTTTGCGCTTTCCGTTGTCCGGGTGCAGGAAATGAACGACGGGGAATTGAGGCATGTGAACGCACTGACGGTAACAGGTGTGGCAGTACCCAGAATCAGGGGTAATTTTTTCTCGGTCAATCTGGAACAGGTTCGTGAGGCTTTCAGGGATGTACCCTGGGTCAGGGATGCAACAGTCAGGCGTATCTGGCCGAACGGTCTGCTGGTTTTTGTGGAAGAACACAAGCCTTTGGGGCGATGGGGAGATGAGGGGCAGCTGCTCTCTGTCAAGGGGGATGTTTTTACGGCCAACATGGCAGAAGCGGAAGCAGAAGTCCGGTTGCTGGATTTTTCCGGACCGCCCGGGAGTGAAAAAGAAGTTTTGCAGCGTTATGAGGCATTGAAAAAGGGATTTTCCGAGATCAGGCTGGAGCCGGCGGTTGTCGAACTGTCAGACCGGTATGCCTGGAAGGTCACATTAAGTAACGGTATTACGGTTCTTTTTGGACGGGAGCAGGGCGTCAATACGGTTGTTTCCCAGATGGCCCGGCTGGTGGCGGTCTATCCACGGATGAGTGCCCAGATAAAAAGAATACAGAAGATTGATTTGCGCTACCCGAATGGTCTGGTTGTCAAGGCTGAAGGGGCAGTGCCGGATATGAGCGGAACGTAAACAGGCAGGTGTGCTATGTCAAAAGACCTGAAAAATCTGATTGTTGGTCTGGATGTGGGTACGTCCAAGATAGTGGCTCTTGTTGCCGAAATTCTGCCGGACGGACGGCACGAGGTTATTGGTCTGGGCCAGTATGAATCAAAGGGCCTGAAAAGAGGCGTTGTCGTCAACATAGAAGCGACGGTTGCATCCATCATGCATGCGGTTGAAGAGGCCGAACTGATGGCGGACTGCAAAATCCGCAACGTATATGTTGGCATTGCGGGCAGTCACATTCGCAGTTTCAATTCACGCGGGATGGTTGCCATCAAGGACAAGGAAGTAACGACAGCAGACATCAACAGGGCGATTGAAACGGCAAGGGCGATCAATATTTCGCCGGACCAGCAGATTTTGCATACGGTTTCACAGGAGTTCATTGTTGATAACCAGGGAGATGTGCGCGAACCGATCGGAATGAGTGGTGTGCGGCTTGAAGTGAAGGCGCACATTGTAACGGGTGCGGTTTCTGCTGTTCAGAACATTGTCAAGTGTGTACGGCGCTGCGGGCTGGAGGTTTCCGATCTGATGCTGCAGCCGATGGCGTCAGCTGATGCCGTCCTGACGGAAGACGAAAAGGAACTGGGAGTTGCGCTGATTGATATAGGTGGCGGAACAACGGACATTGCTGTCTACACGGAGGGGGCGATCCGGCATACGGCGATCATTCCGATTGCGGGTGATCTGATTACCAGTGATATTGCCATAGCGCTGCGTACGCCTACCGGTGAGGCTGAAGAAATCAAGCGTCGTCATGGTGTGGCCAAGCAGTCTCTGGCGGATCCGGTAAGGATGGTTGAAGTGCAGGGCCTGGGTGACAGAGGTACGCGCCTGTTGTCACAGCAGACGCTGGCAGCCGTGATTGAGCCGCGTGTTGAAGAACTTTTTGCGCTCGCACGGGAGGTGTTGAGAGAGTCAGGCCATGAAGAAATGCTTTCATCCGGTGTTGTGCTGACTGGAGGGGCTTCCCTGATGGCGGGCATGGCGGAGCTGGCCGAAGATATTTTTCTCACGCAGGCGCGGGTGGGTTATCCCGGATATCGGGGACAACTGGCCGATGTGGTTCACTGCCCGCGTTATGCCACAGCGCACGGACTGCTGCTTGAGGCCAAAAAACAGTACAGGCGCGGGGCGATTGTCACGCAGCAGCAGGGTTCTGCCAAGGCGCTCTGGCAACGGATGAAGGAATGGTTCATAGGCAATTTTTAGGAAAGTTCAGTCTTTCAGTGAATGGATGAATAAAACAGTAATTTTTAATCTTTCCTTTTTTGGTAGTTTGTTTACAGACAGGGGGTAACTATGGAATTTTTAATGGTTGACAACACGGCACCAGGCACGGTCATCAAGGTGGTCGGCGTTGGTGGTGCGGGTGGCAATGCCATTCAGCACATGATAAACAAGGGCGTATCGGGCGTTGAGTTCATAGCGGCCAATACGGATGCGCAGGCACTTGCACATTCCAATGCGCACAACCTGATCCAGATCGGTGATACCGGACTGGGTGCGGGCATGCGTCCGGAAATTGGAAGGCAGCTTGCGGAAGAATCGCGCGAACGCATTGAAGATGCCTTGCGTGGTGCGCATATGGTATTTATTGCTGCAGGTATGGGAGGAGGAACCGGAACGGGAGCGTCACCCATTGTTGCCGAAGTGGCCAGGTCGCTTGGCGCACTGACGGTTGCTGTCGTTTCCAAACCCTTTTCCTATGAAGGGCAGCGAAGCCTGGCAATTGCGAACAAGGGGATTGAAGCCCTTGAAGAGCATGTTGATTCGCTGATTGTGATTCTGAACGAAAAGCTCGAGGAGATCTACGAGGACGCCAGCATGGTCGAGTGGTTTTCGCACGCAGATGACGTTCTGAACAATGCGGTTGCCGGTATTGCGGAGATCATCAATGTAACCGGTCATGTCAATGTTGACTTCAATGACGTCAGGACCATCATGAGCGAGCAGGGCAAGGCCATGATGGGTACGGCGCTTGCTTCCGGAATTGACAGGGCCCGCATAGCTGCCGAACAGGCCGTATCGTCGCCTCTTCTGGATGGTGTCGATCTGTCCGGAGCGCGCGGTGTTCTGGTGAATGTGACGGCTTCGCGCAATCTGAAGGGAAGGGAGGTCACGGATGTCATGAGTACGGTGCGCGCTTTTGCTGCACCGGATGCCACGATTGTCCAGGGCATTGCCTATGATGATGAAATGGGAGATAACGTTCGCGTGACGGTTGTTGCAACGGGTCTGGGCCGTAACAAAAAGCCGATGCATCTGATTCATCAGACTCCGCAGTTGCGTACCGGTACCCATAACGCCTATGTTCGCGGGGGTGTCATGGAAACGACAGAAGCGGCTTACGCTCCTCCTGCCCGTCAGGGTATGGAGCAGGCGGCAGTCTGGCGTCCGGGAGGTCAGGCCGCAGCTGATGCGGTGCGCTCACTGGAAAAGGGAGGCATGGATCTGCTCGAGATTCCTTCGTTTCTGCGCAGACAGGCTGACTGATAGCGGGGTACCGGGATCCGGGAATACTGCCAGCGTGCGTCATGCAGGGTGAAGAAATGCCTGGTTGGCAACCTTTATCAGGGTGCCGCCAACAAGGCAGGGCACCCCTTGTCTGCTGCTGACGCAGTTGTGCTGCCGTGCCCGAGTCATAATGAACGGGTCGGTGGCAAAGATTCTGGCATGCAGTTACAATAGTCTTTTCTGAAAAAAAAGGAGACGGGTTTTATCCGATACAAACATGCTGAAGCAACGCACCATTTCACAACTGACACGAACCGTGGGCATTGGTCTGCATTCGGGTGGTAAAGTTGAGCTGGTCCTCAGACCGGCAGAACCTGATACGGGTATCGTTTTTCATCGCACTGACCTCAGTCCCCCTGTCGCCATTACGGTCAGGGCAGATGCAATAGGGGATACCCGTCTCGCTTCGACACTTGTTCAGAATGGTGCGCGCATTTCGACAGTCGAGCATCTTATGGCTGCCTGTGCAGGGCTTGGCATAGACAATCTGCATGTCGATGTCAGTGCTGACGAGATTCCCATCATGGACGGCTCGGCAGCTTCGTTTGTTTTTCTGTTACAGCAGGCCGGCCTTCAGGAGCAGGATGTGCCTAAAAAGTACATTCGCGTCAAAAAAACCGTGGAGGTCAGGGAAGGCCAGGGAAAGGACGAGCGCTGGGCGAGACTGGAGCCACACAATGGTTTCAAGCTGGACTTTTTCATCGAGTTCAACCATCCGGCGGTAGATGCCACGCATCAGCATGCATCGGTTGACCTGAGTGAGGTTTCGTTTGCAAAGGATATTGCCAGAGCAAGGACATTCGGTTTTGTGCGGGATGTCGAGACCCTGCGTGGCATGGGGCTTGCGCGTGGAGGCTCTCTGGAAAACGCCATTGTGCTTGATGAGTACCGCATTCTGAATGCGCATGCATTGCGTTATGAGGATGAATTCGTCCGTCACAAGATTCTGGATGCCATTGGTGATCTGTATCTGGTAGGGCATCCGATTCTGGCATCGTATTCCGCCCACAAGTCAGGCCATGGTCTCAACAACCTGCTTTTAAGGGAGTTGCTTGCGCAGCCGGATGCGTATGAAATGGTGAGTTTTGAAGCAGATTCTCTGGAATATGCGCCGAAACGGTGGTTTGTACAGACAACGCGTGAGTGGGCACCTTTCTGATCGCCATGATATCCAAAACCAAAATTTCCATAATCGGAGCCGGAATGGTCGGTTCGACAACCGCCTTTGCGCTCATGATGAGCGATCTCTCGCTCGAAATTGCACTGATTGACATCAACCGGACAAAGGCTCAGGGTGATGCTGCTGACATGATGCATGGAGCAGCCTTTCTGCCTTCTTCGGAAATATTTGCCGGTGACTACACGGATTGCCGCGATTCGGAAATAATCATCATTACGGCGGGAGTGCCCCAGAAACCGAACGAGTCCAGAATCGATACTTTCAGGCGGAACCGCGAAATCTTCACCCGGATTATTGGTGATATTGTAAAAAACAGCTCCCATCAGCCGATCATCCTGGTGGTTTCCAATCCTGTCGATCTTCTTACCTATCTTGCCTATGAACTGTCCGGATTCCGCAGAAACAGGATTATTGGCTCGGGCACGCTGCTTGACTCTTCGCGCTTCAAATATCTGATCGGCAAACAGACGAATGTGGATCCCAAGAGTCTTCATGCCTATATTATTGGTGAACACGGCGACAGTTCTGTTGCCATATGGAGCAAAACGAGCATTGCGGGTATGCGGCTGGATCAATATGGTTCAAAACACCAGCTTTTTGACGGGCAGCTCAGAAAGAAAATATCTGATGAAGTAAAAGAGGCGGCCTACCGGGTTATCGAAATGAAAGGTGCGACCTATTATGCGATTGCGCTTTCGACCAGAAGAATTGTGGAGTGCATATTGCGCGATGACCGTTCCATCCTGCCTGTTTCCTGTGTGCTGACCGGTGAATATGGAATACAGGATATTGCCATCAGTCTTCCGGCAGTCATCGGCAAAAACGGGATAGAAGACATTCTGCCTGTCGAGTATGATGCAGAAGAAGCGGCCATGCTGAAAGCCAGTGCGGAAAACCTGAAAAGGATATTGCGGTCCTGACAGTTGTCCGTGCCGGGGAGTCGGGGACCCCTGATTTTGCCCGGATCCGCCAGACTGTGCGATGTGCGGTATTTGTTGCCGTTATCGATGAAGATCCAGTGTGGTGTGAATGGCATCGGCAAGTGGGGATTGTTCTCCTTTGTCGCCAAGGCGTATTTTCAGTTTTTCAAGTTCGTCAATGGCCGCCCTGGGCAGCTCCCGTTTTTGTGGGACAGGCCGGGGTGGGGTTTTTGCCTTGATGCGGACTCTGACCCGGATGGATTCAACCGGCCATCCGGCGTTTGCGAGACCGGTCTGTAGTTCAGGCAGTTTCTGTCTGAGCTTTGCAGCGGTTGCCTGGTTGGGTACGCCAACGGTCAGTCTGTTTTTATCGAGCTGAAGGACTTCGCTGAAGGCAAAGTGGCCGGGCAGGATTTTTTCGCATGTCTTCTGAAGGCTGATGAGCCGGGTGGCATTGGGTATCAGGCCGGCGATACGTTCGTTCATCAGCAGAAAGTCCGCAGCTTTCTTTTGCGGACCCCTGAGCCGGGGCTGAGTTTGCGGCAAAGCGTATTCTGGTGAAGATTTCTTTTGCATGAGGCTATCTTACCACGACAGAGCTGAAGTGGGCGAGTGCTCTGGAGACGAAGTGAAAAAAGGCCGGTTCTTCTGTTCTGAAAAGCCGGAAAGCAAATTGTTATTTGCGCCGCCGGGTCGTTGTTCGCATTGTGCATGGCGCGGCGTGGTAAAATTACGCTTTTATTCGTTCTCGGATTTACGGTTTTTGCATGCTGGATTCCGAAAGTGAGTGTTTCACAGTTTTTGTCCTTTTTAAAAGAATGTAACATGTCCATACTGACCCGAATTTTTGGCAGCCGCAATCAGCGCCTGCTAAAGCAATACGGAAGAACCGTTGCGCAGATAAATGCACTTGAGCCGGCAATGGAAAGGCTCAGTGATGCCGAGCTGAAAGCAAAAACACCTGAGTTCAGAGAAAGGCTGGAGAAGGGAGCCTCGCTGGACGACCTTTTGCCTGAAGCCTTTGCTGTCTGCAGGGAGGCAAGCAGAAGGGTGCTGAAAATGCGCCCGTTTGATGTCCAGCTTGTTGGTGCAATCGCGCTGCATCAGGGAAAAATCGCTGAAATGGGAACCGGCGAAGGTAAAACCCTGGTTGCTACATTGCCGGCCTATCTGAATGCACTGACGGGAAAGGCGGTGCATGTGGTTACAGTCAATGATTATCTTGCGGCACGGGATGCGGAATGGATGGGACGTCTTTATTCCTGGCTGGGCATGAAAACAGGTGTCAATCTGACAATGATGGAGCACGACGAGAAGCAGAAGGCCTATGCAGCGGATATTACTTATGGTACCAACAATGAGTTCGGCTTTGACTATCTGCGCGACAACATGGTCTATGATGTGAATGACCGGGTTCAGCGCGGACTCGGTTTTGCGATTGTGGACGAGGTCGATTCGATTCTGATTGACGAGGCCCGCACTCCGCTCATCATTTCAGGTCAGGCCGAGAGTTCGACAGATCTGTATTACAGGATGAACCAGGTCCCCCAGCTTCTGACGGAGCAGATAGGTGAGGACTCTCCTGATGAGAACGCGCAGGTTGAGGTGCCTGGTGACTACACGAAAGATGAAAAGACGCACCAGGTTCTGCTGACGGAGGCAGGTTTTGAGAAGGCGGAGAAAATACTGGTCCAGATGAAGCTGCTGCCGGAGGGGGCGTCGCTCTATGATGCGACCAATATCATGCTGATTCATCATCTGAATGCGGCGCTCCGTGCGCATGTGCTGTTTCATCGTGACCAGCACTATGTCGTGCATGAAGATGAAATCATAATTGTTGACGAATTTACCGGGCGTCTGATGACGGGTCGGCGCTGGTCCGACGGATTGCACCAGGCTGTCGAGGCAAAAGAAGGGGTGCATATCAAGAACGAAAACCAGACGCTTGCATCCATTACCTTCCAGAATTATTTCCGGATGTACGAAAAGCTCTCCGGCATGACGGGAACTGCGGATACCGAGGCGTACGAGTTTCAGGAAATTTACGGGCTGGAGACGATTGTTATTCCGCATAACAGGGCCAACCAGCGTCAGGACCGGCATGATCAGGTCTTCAGGTCGGACAAGGAAAAATATGATGCGATGCTCAGGGACATACAGGATTGCCATGAGCGTGGACAGCCTGTCCTGGTTGGTACGACCTCTATTGAAAACTCCGAACTGCTGTCGAAATTTCTGACAAAAGCGAACCTGCCCCACAATGTTCTCAATGCAAAGCAGCATGCCAGGGAAGCAGAAATCATTGCCCAGGCAGGGCGACCGAAGATGATTACCATTGCAACCAATATGGCGGGCCGCGGAACCGACATAGTGCTTGGTGGCAATGTGGAAAAGCAGGTGGAGTTTATTGAAAACAACCCCGATTTGCCTGAAGACCGGAAGGCGGAGCAGATCACCCAGTTGAGAGAGGAATGGCAGTCCCTGCATGATCACGTAAAGCGTGTTGGCGGGCTCCACATTGTGGGTACGGAGCGCCACGAATCGCGGCGGGTGGACAACCAGTTGCGTGGTCGTTCCGCACGTCAGGGAGATCCGGGTTCATCGCGTTTTTATCTGTCGATGGATGATCCTTTATTGCGCATTTTTGCGGGTGATCGCATGCGCAGTGTCATGGACAAGCTCAGGATGCCCGAGGGTGAACCTATTGAGGCGGGCATAGTGAACCGCTCCATTGAATCTGCGCAGCGCAAGGTGGAAGGCCGCAATTTTGACATACGCAAGCAGCTGCTTGAATATGATGATGTTGCCAATGACCAGCGCAAGGTCCTCTATCAGCAGCGTAATGAACTGCTTGAGTCGGCAGACCTGACGGAGCTGGTGACATCACTCAGACATGGCACCTTTCTGGATGTATTCAGGATGTATGTTCCGGAAGATTCGATAGAGGAGCAGTGGGACATCGCGGGTCTGGAGCGCGATCTTGCGTCCGAGTGGCGCATCAGTCTTCAGCTTGCAAAAATGCTGGATGAGGATCCGGACATGCTTGGTGAAGACCTGCTTGAGCATATTCTGGTGGCAGTTGACGAGGTGTACGCCACAAAAATTGCACTGGTTGGCAAGGAAGTTTTTGGCAATTTCGAGCGCGGCATTCTTTTACAGAGCATGGATACGCACTGGCGCGAGCATCTGGCCTCGCTCGATCACCTGCGCCAGGGTATTCATCTGCGTGGATATGCCCAGAAAAATCCCAAGCAGGAGTACAAGCGCGAGTCTTTCGAGCTGTTCTCGAACATGCTGGATCTGATTCGCAACGATGTTACCCGCAAGCTCATGCTGGTTCGTATCCAGTCTCAGGCCGAGGCTGAACTGGCCGAGCAGCTCATGCATGCAGCGCTTGTAAACGTCAATTATCTGCATCCGGAGTACAGGGGAGATATGGCCGAAGATGATGAAATGCAGGCTGCTGCTGCCCAGGCCGAAAAAAAGGCGCAGCCGCATGTCAATGTTGTTCCGAAAGTCGGGCGCAATGAAGCCTGTCCCTGCATGAGTGGCAAAAAATACAAACACTGTCATGGTGTTTTGAGGTAGTGTTGCGCCTGGTCGCAGAGCCAGGGTCTGATTCAGACAGGTCTGGCGCGCCAGTGTTGTGGTGCGGCGTGCCTGAATTTTTGTGAGAAGCATCCGTTTCCCGCAGGAGCCGGATCAGTGCAGTTGCAGGCAGGGATTTTTTCAGAAGGATTCCCGTCATTTCTTCGTGTTTTTTCATTTATTCAACTCTCTCGACAGGACGTATTATGGCAGTTAACCTTGACCCACCTGTGGCAGCGGATCTCAGACCTGTTGCCGGGATCAGGCTGGGATTTACCCAGGCCAACATCAGAAACCCCGACAGAAAGGATCTGCTTGTTATCACACTGGATAACGAAGCGAGTGTATCGGGGGTCTTTACCCTGAACCGCTTTCTTGCGGCACCCGTGACCATATGTAAACAGCATATGGAATACGTACGCAGGGAGAATCTGCCGATAAAGGCATTACTGGTCAATACGGGTAATGCCAATGCGGGAACAGGAGAGCGTGGTTATGCCGCTGCGATGAAAACATGCGAGGCACTGGCACAGCTTCTGGGTTGCAGGAAAGAACAGGTTTTACCGTTTTCGACCGGCGTCATCATGGAGCCCCTGCCTGTGGATAAAATCATGGCAGGTCTGCCGCAGGCTCTCGAAAACCTGAAAGAAGACAACTGGCTCAATGCTGCTGAAGCCATCATGACAACCGATACGATTCCGAAGGCGGCATCACGGCAGGTCGTTATCGGCGGGCAGACCGTCACACTGACCGGCATGAGCAAAGGTGCTGGCATGATCAGGCCCAATATGGCAACAATGCTGGGATATATAGCAATGGATGCCAGAGTCCCGCAGGCCCTTCTTGATGTGATGCTTAAAGAAGCAGCACAGGTTTCTTTCAACTGCATTACGGTTGACGGAGACACTTCAACAAATGACTCGTTCATGCTGATTGCGTCAGGTGCGGTGGATGTCGGTATTGAAACTGCGGCATCGCCTTCCTATGCCCTTCTGAAGGATGCCCTGATCTGCCTGTCGCAGGAGCTTGCGCAGAAGATTGTGCGCGATGGTGAGGGGGCCACCAAATTCCTGACCATTATTGTTGAAGACGGACCGACTGTTGAAGACTGTCGCGCAATAGCGTATTCGGTTGCCCATTCTCCGCTGGTCAAAACGGCTTTTTATGCATCAGACCCGAATCTGGGTCGCATTCTGGCGGCTGTGGGTTATGCGGATGTGAAGGAACTGGATGTGAGTCGCATCAACCTGTATCTTGATGATGTATGGGTTGCAAAAGATGGAGGGCGCAATCCGGACTACCAGGAAGCGGATGGCAGGCGTGTGATGCAGCAAAGCGAGATTGTCATCCGGATCAGTCTGGGTAGCGGGGACAGATCCGCAACTGTCTGGACCTGTGATTTTTCGCATGATTATGTGACCGTCAACGCGGAGTACCGGTCCTGATGGCTACGCTGGATCAGTTTCTTGACCGTGCCGAGGCGCTTCTTGGTCGCCTTGAGTCCTTTCTTCCGCAACAGCCGGGTACTTTTGATGTGGATACTGATGCGGTTGCCTGGCGCTGGCGTCGCAAAAACGGGCGTGGGCAGTTGCAGCCGGTATCCCAGCTGTCGAAAATATCTTTTGCCGATCTGCTTTTTCTTGAACGACAGAAGGAGCTGCTTGAGCAGAATACGCGCCAGTTTATTGAAAGCAAACCTGCAAACAATGTCCTTTTGACGGGAGCGCGCGGGACTGGCAAATCCTCTCTCATACGTGCCTGCCTGAACCGTTTCAGTGAGGATGGACTGAGGTTGATCGAGGTTGACAGGCATGATCTGGTTGATCTGATGGACATTGGCGAGCTGATTGCGCCCCGCCCGGAGCGTTTTATTCTGTACTGTGATGACCTTTCCTTTGATGAGGGTGACGGATCCTATCGCACCCTGAAAGCGGCTCTGGATGGCAGTGTATCTGCCCAGCCGGACAATCTTCTGATTTATGCGACTTCCAACCGGCGTCACCTGATGCCACAGCGCATGTCCGAGAATATGAGTATCGTGCGTGCTGCAGATGGCGAAATTCATCCTGGTGAGACTACCGAGGAAAAAATCTCGTTTTCGGACCGTTTTGGATTGTGGCTGTCATTTTATCCTTTCAGTCAGGATGAATACCTGCAGATTGTTGCGCACTGGCTGCATTCTTTTGGTCTGCCCGGTTCGCGGATCGAGTCGGCACACACTCCTGCGCTCCAGTGGGCGCTTCACAGGGGGTCCCGCTCAGGCAGGGTTGCCTGGCAGTTTGCCTGCGATTTTGCTGGCAGGCATCTGTAATATGTTGAAGAGTTCCGGTCTGATATAAAGTCGCGCATCCCGGGCCGGCTATTGCCGCAGCTTCTGTCCTGGCCTGACAAAGCTTGTCCTGGTTGTTTTTTTGTGGCTTCAAATATCTTTTTCAATTCTTTCAAGACGGGCAAGAACAGGATCACGGGTTCTACATTTAGTCGGCATACCTGGCTTTGAGACCGGATTTTATATCTTCAAAGGCTTGATCTATTGGTATACAAGTGGACGCATCTGCCACAATAGCGCGACAAATTTCAACAACATCTTCGCGCAACCAGCGTTCAATTGCATCGTGTTCAAGATCGGTTTCGCGGATTTTTTCAGCGGTATCTGGCATAGAATTCCTCCTTTTCTCATCTGAAGAAACTAACACAAAATTTGACTTCATCAAACTCTCGCGAGAAGATCCCGTCCTTCAGGGCAGGGGGAAGTTCGTTAAAAAAAACACCCATAGGCGTCGTTGTGCTGTAAACCGAACTTCCAGAGCTAAAAACGCGTAAACCCATGATTTTCTAGGGTTTACTCTTTTTTTGCCCAAATGTGTGCCCAGCAGTTAGCAAAAATAATTAGAAAAAATGTTGATAAATTATTTTGTTGTAAAGTATAATTGTCCCAACATCAAAGCAGGGGCGAAAAATGTACATTGAAAAGTTCACCAAAGGAAGAAAGAAGCCCATCATCCTTCTCAGA
>Ga0099364_10002915_pt1 | contig 27025 bp, 21 predicted proteins | sample TergutTh196P3_FD_73070 | JGI IMG/M metagenome (GOLD analysis project Ga0099364, IMG submission 73070) | Microcerotermes parvus P3 segment gut microbial communities from Pointe-Noire, Republic of the Congo - Th196 P3 | ecosystem: Host-associated > Arthropoda: Insects > Digestive system > Gut ... | reverse complement strand
CTTATGCGGGTATTTACGCGGGAGATAATAACGCGCAATACTTTGACGGTAAAAATCATGGCAGTGGGTACTACGTCAACCTGAATTTCCCCGTGTCAGGCTCACCGATTGCGGCGGGCACTACGTTTCTCGTCTATCTGCGCGGCACGACCTCAAACCCCGTAAGAACTATAACCGCTCCCGTAAACATCGGTATGCTCAGTTTTACTACGGGTGTCGGCAATCCGCAGGATTTCGATATATACATCAAAACCGCAGAGGGTATTAAGCAGCTCTCCCATCCGAGCAGTCCCCGCCCGAATCCGCTTCCCAAACCCGAAAATGTGGTCTACGGCGACACGCGCATCTATTCTGTGAACCGAACATTTGATTACCATGAGAACGAGCATGTACACGACAATTATTTCAGGGCTTTGCCTGTGAAGGTTGGCACGGGGTCAGGAGCTTCTTACTATACGGTGGACGAAAAATACGTGAACACGGCGGGCGAGCACATCGGAATTGACGACAGCTCTGTTCTGGTCGCGGCAGGCGGCACTTACAGCAAGACTGTACTGCCTGAGCCTACGGACTATGTTTATAAAGGGTACATTTGGAATACTAAACCCACAGGAAATGAAAACCTCAAAGGGGGGTATCCCGTAAATGAACCAATCAGCCAAGACAGCGTTATTTACTTCGTATACGCCCTTGACATCAGAACTGATGTTACCGTGAGAAAGGAGGTAAAAGGTAACATGGGTAACAAGCTAATCTCGTTTATGTTCACAATTTCACTCACGGACAGCGACGGTATGCCCCTTGCTTCGGGAACACGGTTTTACTACGAGGGGGACAGGGTTTTAGCGACAGATTATATCGAGCTGAAAACGGGCGGAAAGGCAACCTTCCCGCTAAGACACGGGCAGTCAATCACGATTAAAGACATTCCGTTCGACAGCAAAATTCTGATTGAAGAAACAGCGGTTGAGAGTTATATCTCGACTTACACAGACAGTAAATATCCCGCAAACGGGGAGGAAGAAAAGATGACTATAGATACAGTAGGCACGGATAGCCGCGAGGTGGTTTTCATTAACTCACATATTTATGTGCCGCCTACGGGCTTAAACGACGAATCGGATTTCAGCAGGATAATGGCGATAACTGCGGGCGGCGCGGCAGTCGCGGCGGTAGTCGGTTTAGGAGCAAGTGAAATCAGGAAAAGGCGTAGGGGAATGCGTGCGGCAAGTACAGCGCGGGTGCAGAAAATTGAATAGCGGTGAGAAGAACCGCCATTTGCGAGGATATTTTTTTCTCGCTAAACGGTTTCCGCATATTGTCGCTCTAAGGCTCATTCGGCAGCCGCATAAACTCGCTTCGCTCAAACAGTATGCGGCTATGGAGATGCCAGAATTTCGCCAAGAGCGATTCAATACGCTCCACCTAACCGCTCGAAAAATAATATCCTCGCAAATGTAGCAAGACAAGAGAACCACTCGAACGCAAAAGTTTACCCGATAGGGTGTAGCGGCGAAATGCCCCGACATTTAGAATAAACTCACACAATGCAAGACAAAACAAAACAACAAAGACAGAAACAAACAACAAACATTATTTTAAGGAGGAACAGAAAAATGTTCAGCAAAGCAAGGAAAATTCAAAAACTTTTAACAAGCGCGATGGCGGCGGCACTAATGGTATTTAGCCTCGCCTCTCCCGCACTCGCTGTACCCTATAGCGAAGGCACAAGCGCACAAGACCCCGCAAAGGCGGCAATCACCAAAGTCTTCAAGCTGCCTGTCAACACAACAATACCTGAAAGCACATTCACATTCACATTTACCAAAGACGGTGTAAACGACGACACCGATGCCGCGACAAAAGCAAAAATGCCTGATTTAGGCACAAACGGTTCGATAAGCGTAACCTTTGAAACAGGTCAAACCGCAAACTTCACCGATAAAGGCACACAGTATTTTGTAAAACAGACAGAAGACTTTCTCGCTAACATCAAAAAAGACGGAAGCGATTGGGGCGCAGGCTCAGGAATTTACAAGTATACCGTAACGGAAAATCAAAGCGGTATTACACTTACCGCAAATACTGAGGACACAGAATATCCTGTCTACTCAAAGGCGGCGTATGAAATTCAAATCTGGGTTGAAGAGGACGACGACGGAGTGCTTTTTGCAAGATATGTCGTAGGTCACTACATTCCCGGCTCACCTGACGAATATTATCCCGAAAAACCCGGCGAGGGCAAGCTCGACCCGACACCCGGAGAGTTAAAAACAGGCACTCCCGGCGCAATCGACAAAGAACTCTCGCAGATTATTTTCACCAATAGGTATTGGAAAACAGACGGAAAGACGGGAACTGACCCTGAGAAAAACGCTCTTGACATCAAAAAGCAGGTTACAGGGCTGAACCCCGACTATGACACTTACTTTGAATTTAACGTAACTGTCATCACTCCCGAAGTCGCCGACCGCGAAGGGGCTCTCTATAAAGCCTATGTCGTGGACAGAGAAGGGAATTTCGTTAATCTGAACGCCACAGGAAATCCCAACAACGCGGCAGGGACAAGCACAAATCCCGCAGCTACCTACATTGAGTTAGACTCCGACGACGAAATAACGGTTCACTTAAAACACGGCGAAAGACTGATTTTCTTCGACCTTGAGGTCGGTTCAGAGGTTCGCGTGACTGAAAAAATCAAAACAAATGTCAAGGTTACTTACCACCGCGAATTTAGCGCAAAGACACCGATTGACGGGTTTCCAATGCCTGTCGGAACAACAGGCGTGTGGGGCTTCCCCAGAGAATCGGGAGATAAAGGGCCGCACTACACCAAAGAAGTGGCGGGAGCAAATGTCACAACCTTTGTAAACAATATGAGCGGAAACCCGCCCACTGGCATAGCCGCAGACGACCTGCCATTCGTAATACTGCTCGGCATCCTGTCCGCAGGGCTTGTAGGGTTCGTGGCTGTCAAAGCCCGCAAGGCAAGAAAGCAAATGTAAGCGGTGAGCGAGAGGCGTAGAGGAGAGCACAGGGCATGAACGCAAAAGTATTCGGAAAAAAAGCAATAGGCGCGATAAGCAGTATAATAAATCTCATCGTACTGACGAGCGTGGTTTCGCTGATAGCGATTGCGGGATATGCCCTGTGGGATTCAAGTCAGCTTTACGAAGCGGCGGACAAATCACACTACGAGATATACAGACCTACAGCAGAAAGTGAAAATCGGTCATTTAAGGAATTACAAGCCCTCAACGAGGATGTGTTCGGCTGGCTCACCGTGTACGGTACAAATATAGATTACCCGCTCGTTCAGGGCGAGGACAACATGACATATGTCAACACCAGCGCAGAGGGCAAGTATTCTTTATCAGGCGCGATATTTCTCGACTCCGCAAACAGCCTTGATTTCAGCGACTTTAACCACATAATATACGGTCATCACATGGCAAAGAAAACCATGTTCGGTGAAATCGGGGATTTCGCAGACAAGGAAAAGTTCGACACCCACAAGTACGGTTACTTATTTTTCGGCGAAAAAGACCACGGATTGGAGTTCTTCGCTTTTGTACACGCAGATGCTTATGATTTTACGATTTTTAACGCGAATGTAGACGATGAGTTTCGCGGGGAATATTTGGAGAATTTACTCAGCAAGGCGATACACACAAGGGATATAGGCATCAGCACTTCTGACCGTATCGTTTTACTCAGCACCTGCTCATCTGACTCAACAAACGGACGTGACATTCTTGTTGCGAGATTAACCGACACGGCGTTTGATGAACCGACAGCCCCGTCTTTGCCCGAATACCACAACATTGACGGCTATGTAAAGGCTTTCCCGCTGCTGCTTATTGCGGTAATCATTCTCACAACGCTCCTGATTATAAGAACACTCAAGTTTTTGTACAGCTCGGTTAAATCGGTTAAAAACCGACACATAAATAAGGCGGATAAAAGACAGTAAGCGCAAGTCTTTTTGAGCCGGAAAGGATTGGAAAAACACTATGCTCGGAACACTTACAACAAAACGTATAAAGAGAATAACCGCTGTCGCAGTGTTTTTAATGATACTGACCGCTATCGCACCGATAGGCGCAAGGGCGGCTGACAACGAGGTTTTCGTCGCGGTTTATCAAGGCTATTCCGAAGATTACTTCACCCAAACTCAAACCTTCACATATTTGCTTAAACCGCTCGAACTGCAAAATCCCGTACCGCCCGACATGGCTCTCGCAAAATCGGGTGACGGGTACGGCTTTGAAATCACGGGAAATGACAAGATTGTACTGGGACCTTTCAGTATCATACTGCCCGGTAATTACCAATATGAAATCTATCAAACGGTAGAGAATATAAGCGAGGACATTATTTACGACCTTAGAGTCTATACCGTCACTATATACGCCGACGACGAGCTTAATATCTACACGGCTATTTACAACGAGGACAGCGGAAAATTAGAAAATATTATATTCATTAACAGTTTTTTCAGTGACGATGATGTAAGCGCGATTGTCGAAAACATCGTTATAGGCGGCCCGCCGAAGCCTATCACTTTCACATTTAAGTTAGAGGAAATAGAGCCAGGCTCGCGGGGCGGCGTTGAAAAGGAAGCGGTATTCATAATCGGAACGGGAACGGATGCGTTTAACAATATCATACCTGATAAGCCCGGTGTGTACAGGTACAGAGCTTATGAGGTAGACCCTATGGCGAAAGGGCTTATCTACGATACAACGGTATATTCACTGGAGATAGTAGCGCAAAGAGGACGGGGAGGGCTTGTCATCAGCAGGACACTCACAGACGATTCAAACAACGAGGCGGTACATATGCTCTTTGTAAATATCTATAACGAAGAAGCTCCCATTACTCCGACAGACCCGCCTATTTCGCCTGAATTGCCCGGTGTACCCGATGTTCCCGGTGTTCCCGATGTGATAAATCCGCCGCCTGACCCGACGAATCCAACGATGCCTGAAGTGCCGATAAGTCCGTCAACTCCAAACAGGACGGGTACTGCGGGACCTAAGACAGGTGACGAGTTTAACCGCACATTGTATACCATACTGTTCATATCGGGCGGTATAACGGTTGTCGGGTCTGTACTGTACTTGGTTGCAGGGAAAGGCTCAAAAGGGAGGTGAACATTTTGACTGTAAATACTATTAAAACTATGCAGGAATTGAATTTGGAGTTTATGCGGGAGCGGAGGGCGGCGGCTGTGGGGGCGGGAGCAGGGGCGGGCGCAACGCCCGAAACGGGCGTAACGTCCGAAATGGGCGCGGCAACGTCCGCGACAAGCACAACGTCCGAAGCCGTCGCTGTTGTCCCGCTTTGGAAAGACTTACTTTATTTGTTTATGAAAATCGGAACTATTTTACTGATTTTTACACTGCTCTCTACATTCCTTTTCGGGTTTGTCAGGTATCAAGACCCGTCAATGGACCCCGCAATTAAGGACGGCGACCTCATTATCTACTACAGATACGGAAAAGAGGGCTATCTTCCGAGAGATACCATAGTGCTGAACATTGACGGAGTGACACAGGCAAGGCGAATCGTCGCAATGGAGGGAGATATAGTAGATATTAAGGATAACGGACTTTATATCAACGGAGCTTTTCAGCACGAAACAGAGGTACATCAGCAAACAGAACGATATGCCGACGGTATCAGCTTCCCGCTGACCGTACCCGAAGGACATATATTCGTATTAGGCGACAGCAGGGTTGGAGCAACCGACAGCAGGATTTACGGAAGCGTAGATATAAACGACACTCTGGGAAAAGTAATCACCGTACTCAGACGGCGCAGTATATAAGTTGGCTCAGGCACAGTATGCGGCTTGATTCAGACACAGTATACGGCTTGGTTTGGCTTGGTTCAGGCGCAGTATACGGGTTAGTTCAGGCGTAACACACGGTTTGGTTCAAAAGACCGCATATTCGGTTCATATCGAACCTGAAAGGATAAATCACAAAAAATGAAAAAATATATAATCTCAATCGCGGTACTACTAATCGGAATAGGCATTATGGCTTATACAGGAACGGAATTAGTAAAAGCGCAGCAGATTTACAGCGAGGGAAATATGATTTACGATAATTTAAGAAACCAAATAAGAGATGCTGACTTCAACTATTCTTGGATAGATGAAAATATACAGCATGATGAATACGGGCGGTATTCCGAATACGGACAATCAGACAGTGCTATCGGCAGCTACAATGCACCCCGCATTTATGTCCCGTTTCTTGACATTGACTTTGATTTATTAGAAAAAGTTAATCCCGACTCGGCGGCATGGCTTTACAGTCCGAACACCGCTATTGATTATCCTGTTATGAGGGCAAGTGATTACAATTACTATTTGAAGCATTTACCCGACGGGACACGAAACGCCAACGGCTCGCTTTTCATCGACTATAATAACTCGCCGCTTTTTGATGATAGGCTGACGGTTATATACGGGCATCACATGAAGTCGGGAAGTATGTTCGGCAGCTTAGTCGGTTACAAGAAGCACAGCTATTACGAGCAGAATCCCTATATGTATCTTTATACCGAAAACGGTAATTACAGGATTGACCTGCTTTATGGGTTTGTTGTGGATGCGGGGGGGTGGAGCGAGAGGGCTTTTATGTTCGAGGAGAATGTTGATGAGCTTCTTGCCTACGCAAAAGCAAATACCACCTTTGTCAGCAACGCCGCCTATGAGGACGGCGACCAAATCATCGCATTGTCCACCTGCTCTTATGAGTTCGACGATGCCCGATACGTGGTACTCGGCATTCTGCAAAGCGAGTATTGATGGGGGGGATTGTGTGGGGCGGGGTGTTTTGCACCGCTTCGCAAGCGAAACAAAGCAAAACACTCTCCCCCACCGACTGACTTTCCTTTTCTAAAATACCCACTGTAAATTGTATTTCCGAATTTCCTCATCCGAGGTTATGAGTGTCATGTTTTCGGAAATTGCCGTTGAAATAATAAGCCTGTCGAATGGGTCATTGTGATGAAACGGCAGGGTGAACAGCCGCTCTAAGTATTCATCTTTTAGTGGCAGGACATTAAACTCATCTTCATGGGCAAGCCTGCGGAATTGTAAATACCCGCCCTCAAATTCGTATTTGCCAATATTCATTTTGATTGCAACTTCCCACAACGAAACAGCACTAACGAAAAACAAGTTTTCGGAGTTGTAAAGCAATTCCCTTATTTTATGCGGGAGTTTTTTGTTGCCCTCAAAATGCCACATTATAATTTGAGTGTCAAGCAAGTACCTCATTCCATGTATTCCTTCATTTCTTCAAGCGGTGCATTAAAATCATCAGCTATCCATGACTTGCCTTTCATACAGCCAAATGTTGCACGGCGCTTCTCGCCAATATCGTTTGACTGTTTTCTGTTTAACGCAATATGCTCTCTCGCAATCACAACAAAAGCCTGCAAAACGCTTTCGGGGAGTAGTTCAATATCTCTATGTAGTTGTTGTCTAAGTTCCATAAAGTCACCTCTTTCAACCGATTAAAAAGCTCCTCTTCGCTTATTATAGCACAGAGTTGGTGCTTGTAAAACCCCCACAGCCGTTCTTCCCTCACCCGATTGCGGGGAGTACAAGCACCAGCGTGTAGATTAGCGGGGTGCTGAAGATTAGGCTGTCCATGCGGTCGAGGATTCCGCCGTGACCGGGGAAAAGCGTTCCGTAATCCTTAACACCGCACTTTCTTTTTATCAGAGAAAACACAAGGTCGCCAAGCTCCGTCACAATCGCACCGACCACACCGTAAATGAGCAAAACCCACAAATTCACGGTTAAATCCGACGTAGCGGCAACAATCAAACCGTAGATAAGCATAGCGGCAACGCCGATAATAATACCGCCGACAAACCCTTCAACCGTTTTGTTCGGGCTGATATTCGGGAGCGGCTTGCGCTTTCCTATGGTTATGCCCGTGAAGTAAGCCCCTGAGTCCGTAAGAACCGTCACCACAACAGGGAGCATTACAAGCCACCGTCCGTCCGTCAACATTCGCAGTCCGATAATGGATGCAAGCATATACGGAATAAGCAAACCCGCAATCGGGGTGATAAGCAGTTGGCGAAGCCTTACGCGCTTTTCCGATTTAAGCGTGAGAAAAAAGTCAATCATCACCAGGCATATAAGAATAAAAATCACAATCAGCTCACCCGTAAACATTGTGATGTTAAAACGGGTATTGAAATACACCACAGGCGGTATCATAGCCGCCGCAATCATCGCATACACCGCCGCTCTCGGCGACGGAGCTTTAACGCAGGTTTTGTTCACCGCGCAAAAAAGCTCGCGGGCGGCAATGGCACTGATTACCGATATAGCAATTGTGAGAATGTACGGCGGAAAAACAAGGAGTATCGCGAGCGCGACAGGTATAATCACCGCCGATGTTATAATTCTTGTTTTCACGTTAATTCCCGCTTTCTGTGTCCTGACTTACACCCTGATTTACGCTCTGCTTTCCGCACCCTTATTTACACCCTAACTCACGTCCCGCTTTCCGCACCCTGAGTTAAGCCCTGACTCACGTCCTGACTTGCATCCCGATTCACGCATAAAATTATTCGCACCTTAAACACATTACCCTCCGCCTCAAACTGCGCGGATTCGCCGTACTTGTCAACGATTGACTTTACTGAGGATATACCTATACCCTCGCCCTTACGTTTCTTTGACATGAAAACGCCGTGCTGAGTTTCAAGGTTGCCGTCAAAGCTGTTTTCAATGGCAATGACGAGCATTTTCCCCATAAGGCGGGAGTGTATCTTTATAAACTTACCGTCACCGTCACGAAGTCTGCGGCACTCCTCTACCGCATTTTCCACACAGTTTCCGAAAACGACACATAGGTCGGAATCGCTGATACCGACATTTTCGGGGAGCTCCACGCTCGTGTCCACACGAACGCCATCGCTTTTTGCCATATTGACATAGTATCGCAAAACAGACCCGACAGCAAAATTCTCACACAATCCAATATCGGTGTCAACAGGCAACGACTGTACACAATCACGCAAATACTCGCGGAGCTTCTCAATGTTGTCAGCACATTCACCGCTGCTGCAATTATCAGAAATCGCGCTGACATACGACTGCACAACAGTCATGTATTGCCGCAAATTGTGTTCCGCTTTTTTCGTCGTGTCAATATGCACCTGCAACGACATATAATGCTCGCGCTGAATGTTAATCTGCTGTTCCATAAACGCGCTTTTTTCGTTTTGAATCAACATTCTTGACGAAAGAACAAAAATCAAAACCGCGCCCACAGAAAACGCAACTAACATCGTAATATACTCAATTCTGCCAACCTGCATGGTTTCAAACGCACCTGTGTACATGAACGTTACCACTGAAAAAATAGCAGGGTTAATCCACACCATTTTCCACATGGGTAAATGGATTTTACTCACCGCATAACGAATTTTTCGCGTCAAAAAATAATAAACAAAAGGATAGGTCAGGCAAAGCAAGCCGAAGTTTATGATTAGGCTTTCAATGGTGTAAAGCTCGTAGTATGTTTCGTAAAAAAAGGTATTTTCCACATAATTGCTCACGCCTGTAATGAGGAGCGAGTAATTTACTATGAGGAAAAACACAAAAAGCAGCTTGGGCGCATCTGCTTTTACAAACGCAAAGCAAAAAGCGAGGTAGGCGACAAGCATACACGCCAAATACAGGGAGATATAGCTTCCCGCTAAGTCACGCGGGATTAGATAAATTATTAAAAAGCTCTCGTTTATCAGCCAAAATGATGCCATAAGCGCGATAAACACGCGCCTCGGCACTCTCAGTCTGTCCATAAACGGAAAAATAATCAGCAGGGCATACGGAATCGTGGACAGCGACGAGCCCAGAAATTTTTGTATGAACATCGGTACTGTGTATACAGCCATTGGCGCGAAAAACTCGTACATATCAATACTTCCCCATATGCTTAAATAAATAATCCCTGTATATCTGCTTGATTTCCTGCTTGTTGTCGCGGCGGATAGGAATTTCCATTCCGTTTTTCAAGATAAAACAATCGCTTGCAATATCTCCTATGTATCTCATATTCACGATATAAGACCTGTACGTTTGCAAAAAAGAGCTGTCGTCAAGGCGTTTTTTCAATTCAGACAGCGGAAGCTGTGTTTTTATGACCTCGGTTGTGGTGTGTATGTATACGGTCGAGTTAAAAACCTCAAGATACATGATGTCTTTCAAATAAATTCTTACAGTCAGTCTGTTTACAAAAACCTCAACGTATTTGAGGAGCTGTGCGAAAAGCTCCACACATTTTTTCAGACACTCCTCTACACTCTCGGTTTCGAGCGGTTTTATCAGGTATTGCAGCGCATAGACGGAATACGCATCAAGTCCGTGCTGTAGGCTTGTGGTGGTAAAAATGATTACCATGTCCTTGTCTGTTTTGCGTATTTCCTTTGCCGTGTCAATGCCGCTTGCGCCCGACATATAAACGTCCAAAAACGCAATCATTACATCCCTGATTTTTCCTGCGTTAAGGTCGGCGAGAAATTCATCGCCACTGCTGTATCCCGTAATTTTCACAGGACAGCATATTTGTTTGAAATAGGCTTCAATAATTTTATGCAATTTGCTCAGGTCTTCCGCGTTGTCCTCGCATATAACAATATTCATCAGTTCGCGCTCTTTTTTTTTGTTTTTGTAGGGGGGGGGGGGGGTATACGTCGGCGTGGTGCTGTGGGGGGTGTGACGGTTGCCCCGTTGTTTGCGGGGGTGGGGGTGGTGGGGGTGGTTGCAACCGTGCTTGTGGTGTTGGGGGTGGGGGCGGCGCTTGCCCCGCTCCTTCCGCCGAAACGTCGTTCGCGTTTTTGATACTCAATAATCGCTTTGTCCATTTCCCGCTCGTTAAAGTCAGGCCAGAGTACATCCGTGAAATAAAACTCGGAGTATGCCGATTGCCAAAGCAAGTAGTTTGAAAGGCGGTTTTCTCCGCTCGGACGAATAACGAGGTCGGGGTCGGGGATTCCCGCTGTGTAAAGATACTCGGAAAAAACGTCCTCCGTCAAATCCTCTTCACGTAAATTCCCGCTCGCTATATCCTTTGCAAAACGCTTGGCAGCACGCATTATCTCATCTCTGCTACCGTAATTCAGGCAAATGTTCACTTGAACGCCTTGAAAGGTCTTTGATAACGCTTCGGTTTTTGCGATAAGCTCTTGCAGTTTTGGAGAAAGAATCGTTGTGTCGCCGAGAAACTTTAGTTTAACCCTGTCACGCTCCATTTTTTCAATGGATTCATAAAGGTATTTTTCAAGAAGCTCCATAATTGCGGAGATTTCATCCTCGGAGCGTTTCCAGTTTTCCGTAGAAAACGCATAGACTGTGAGCCATTTTATACCTATGTCTTTACAGTATGTCGCCACTCGACGAAAGGTTTCCGCACCCGCCGCGTGACCTGCCCGTCGGGGCAAGGCGCGGCGCGCCGCCCAACGACCGTTGCCGTCAAGAACAATGGCGATATGCTCAGGCAGTCTGTCCGCATCCCATTGGGGTGTGTCGGCGTTGGGGTTGCCCATTTTTGGGTTTTGCCCTTTTGTGCCCCGCTTAAAAATGCACCATTTGGGTTTATCCGCCTTTGCAGTACCCGCTTCGGTTGCTTCCACTTCGGGGCTTTGCCCGTCGGCTTTCTTTAATTTTCGTCTGAAAATTGACACTGGCATAACTTTGCGTAAATGTCCCCTGTCCTATACTTCTTTTATTTCCGCTTCTTTTTTCTGCGCGACCTTTGTAATTTCTTCGCAATATTTGTCGGTCAGCTTTTGCAAATCTTTTTCGGTGTCAACGAGGTCGTCTTCGGTGATTTCGCCTGTTTTCTTCTGCGCCTTGAATCTTTCAACAGCATCACGCCTGATGTTGCGAACCGCGACCTTAGCCTCCTCCGCCTGCTTATTTACTTGCTTCATAAGCTCGCGGCGGCGTTCCTCTGTGGGTTGCTGAAATCCGAGCCGTATAACGCGCCCGTCGTTTGCAGGCGTGATTCCAAGGTCGGATGCGATGATTGCTTTTTCTATGAGCTTCAAAGTGCTTGCATCCCAAGGAGCTATCATAAGCGTTCTGGGGTCCGGGGTTGACACTCCCGCGATTTGGTTAATCGGGGTCGGCGTGTCGTAATAATCAACCTTAATCGGGTCAAGTATCGCCGCGTTCGCCCGCCCTGCGCGGATTGTCGTGTAGCTCGACTGCAAATGGTCTACTGCCTTTTTCATTTTACTTTCATATTCGTCGTACATATTGAAACCTCCTAATTATGTTGCATTGTGATTTATGGTTTACTTCGCACAGCCTACGTGTTTATGTTTTTCTCCGTTGCGGTGCGGACGATATTTTCAATTTGCCCTTTTTCACCCTACCCGCGTGCCTATGCTCTCACCCATTACGGCGCGGACAATGTTCTGCGGGTCTTCCAAGGCGAACAAAAGTATCGGAATGTCGTTGTCCATTGACAGCGAGGTTGCGGTCGAATCCATGACGGTCAAACGCTTTGCGAGCATGTCGGAGTACGAAATCGACTCGACTTTTATCGCCGTGGGGTCAATCTTCGGGTCGGCGGTGTAGATACCGTCTACGTTTTTCGCGAGAAGAATTACGTCTGCATTTATTTCTGCGGCGCGTAAAACCGCCGCCGTGTCTGTCGAAAAATACGGATGTCCCGTGCCGCACCCGAAAATTACAACACGCCCTTTGCTGAGATGTCGGTCCGCTCGAAGCCGTATGTATGGCTCGGCAACCGCCGATATGGAAAGCGCGGTCTGCACCCGAACAGGGACTTCAAGCTGTTCAAGCATGTCCGCTACCGCAAGGCAATTCATTACAGTTGCCATCATTCCCATATGGTCGGCGCGTGTGCGCTCGATTTTGCCGTCGCCGTCTTTTACGCCGCGCCAAAAATTACCGCCGCCAATGACAATGCCGATTTCCACGCCGCTTTTTACGCATTTCTTGACTGCTTCGCAAACATTTCTAATTACGTCAAAGTCAAGCCCTGACCTTTTCTCCCCTGCCAGTGCCTCGCCGCTGATTTTCAATAATACTCGTTTGTATACAGGTTTTGCCATATACCGCGCCCTCCCGACCTTTTTGGTTGTAATAACTTGTTGTCGTTTATTTTACCATAAGAGGGGTTTTCACGCAAGACCCGCCGTGGGGTTTGTGTGTGCGTTCGGGGGTTTGTGTGTGCGTTCGGGCAAGCCGCGCAAGTTTGGCGTTTGGCAAGCCGCGCAATTGTTCGGGCAAGTCACGGTGTGTTTGGCAGGTCGGAGGCGGCGAACATTCGTTTGATTTCTTCCGACAACCTCCTGTGTTCGGGCAAAGCGAGCTGTGAGTCACGGTCTAAGACCTCCTCCGCCGCACGCTCCGCTTCTTGCAACACAATCATATCCGTCATAAGATTTGCGATACGCATTACGGGTAAACCGTGCTGACGTGAGCCGAAAAAATCTCCCGGTCCGCGAAGATTCAAGTCCTCTTCCGCAATCTTAAACCCGTCGTTTGTTGATTTCATAATGTGCAGACGTTCGTTGTCCTGATATGAATATGTCTTTATTAAAATGCAATATGATTTGTGCTTGCCCCTGCCAATGCGCCCGCGCAGTTGGTGTAGCTGCGACAATCCGAATCTGTCCGCGTTTTCTATGAGCATGAGCGCGGCGTTCGGTACGTCAACGCCGACCTCAACAACTGTTGTAGCAACAAGAACATCAACCTTGCCTACGGCGAAATCCGCCATAACAGAGTCTTTTGCTTTTGCCGCCATTTTTCCGTGAACAAGCGCGACACTTAAATCTGGAAACACTTTTTTGCTTAGTGTTTCGTGGTATTCTTTAACGGATTTGATTGCGGTGTTGCCTGTCGCGCTGCCCGCTGTTGCTGTGCCTGTTGCGCTGTTATTGCCCGACACGCCGCCACCCTGAACGCCGCCGCCCGCTTCGGGTTCGCCGCCGTCTAACTCCTCCACCATCGGGCAAATAATATAAACCTGCCGCCCCTCTCCGACTAACTTTCTCACAAAATTGTACGCCCGCTCTCTGTGGCTTTCCCCGATAATATGCGTTTCAATTTCGCCCCGACCGGGCGGCATTTCGTCGATTACGGAAATGCTGAGGTCGCCGTAAATAATGAGCGCGAGAGTGCGCGGTATCGGCGTTGCGGACATGACAAGAATGTGCGGGCTTTCGCCTTTTTCTGCGAGCATGGCGCGTTGAGCCACGCCAAAACGGTGCTGTTCATCAGTCACGACAAGCGCGAGATTTGAAAACTGCACACCCTCTGACAAAAGCGCGTGTGTCCCGACAATGAGGTCGATTTCACCGTATTTCAACCTCTCGTATGTTTCCCGTTTCCCCTTAGCGGTCATGCTCCCCGTCAGCAAGCCCACGCGCAAACCCAACGGTTCAAGCAACGCCGTCAGGGTTTTTGCGTGTTGCTTTGCAAGAATTTCCGTCGGAGCCATAAACGCCGTCTGCGCTCCCGTGCGCCGCACCGCCCACGCCAAAGCCGCCGCAACAAGCGTTTTGCCTGACCCGACGTCGCCTTGAATGAGCCTGTTCATCAGCTTTCCTGACGACATATCCCCCGCCGCTTCGTTTATCGCCCTGATTTGGGCGTTTGTGGGACTGTACGGCAACGCCTTGTAAAACTCGCTGAAATCAGGTATTTGTAAGCATTTCCCCACTTTTTCATCTCGCCTGTCGCGTAGCTGCTTCATTGCCGTAACTAAAACGAAAAGCTCCTCGAAAATGAGCCGCCGCCTTGCAATGTCAAGGTCTTTGAAGCTCTGCGGAAAATGTATGTTGAAATAAGCGTAACGTGCGCGGCAGAGCTTGTGTTTTGTTACAATGTCACTCGGCAAAACGTCTGGCAGCGTGTCCGCGTTTTTTTGGAGCGCGGCGAAAACCGCCGTTGATACGGCTTTTTGTGTCAGCCTTGCGGTAAGCGGGTATATCGGAACAATGCTTCCCGTCGCTTGGGGGCTGTCCGCCGCATAGGGGCTTCCCGTCGCTTGCCCCCCCCCCTCTCGTTCAAAAATCGGGTTGGTCATTTCGGGGCGCAAAAGCGTACCCGAAATTTTACCGTAGAAAACATAAGACTCCCCCTGCTTTATGGCATCCTTCACAAACGGAGTATTAAAAAAGGTGATTTCGAGCGAACCCGTATCGTCAACCGCGTTGAACTTAACTAAGCTCAAGCCTTTTCGGATTTGCGAAAGCACGGGTTTAGCCGCCGCCATCGCACTTACGCAAACCGACTCGCCGACTGTCAGGCTGTCGATTTTCTTGAAAACGGTTCTGTCCTCATAAGCTCGCGGAAAAAACCCGACAAGGTCACGTAACGTGGCTATGCCGAGTTTATTAAACAGTTTTTCGCGTGCTTCTCCAACACCTTTCAGGTATCTGATACTGCTGTCAAGGAAATGTTCATCCATGTAGATACACCTGTGCTTGCTATGGTGTGTCAGTGGGTTCGGGGGTGGCTGTCGGGTCAGGCGTAGCTGTCGGGTCGGGCGTGGCTGTGGGCGCGGCTGTCGGGTTCAAAGTGCCGTCGGGTGTGCTTGGGTTCGTTTCACCCGCATTGCCCGACTCTTCGGGCAAGCCTGATACGCCGAAATCGCCTGATACGCCGAAATCAGCGGATGCGGGTAATGTGACCGTCGGAGCTGTGCGCACCCAGAGCGTAGAACTGCCTGACGAGGTAAGCGTTACTTTACCCGTAGCAATGTAAAGGTTATTAGCCGCCAAATTACCTGAGCTTGCTATTCCTGCCGTGCCTGAGCTTCGGATAAGCTCTCCGCTGTAGGACACGCTACCGCTGCGTAGCAGAATTTCACTGCCCGCTTCTAACGTCAGCGTTTTACCGCTTGCCAGCGAGGTGTATCTGAAAACATTCGCGGTGTTGGTACGCGCCTTGCTCAGCTCGTTTGTAATGCTTTTTTCGGCTGCGCTGACCCTGTTGGTCAAGGTTTTCAATGCGGCTTGAATGTCGCCGCCAATCAGCGTGCGAAAAGGCCCGTTCAGATATGAAAGTGTTATGAGCGGGTCTGAGGTTGTCCCGGGCGATGCCTGCGTTGCAAGAATTGTTGCGCCTGATATGAGCGCGACAACTGCCAAAACCGCTATTCCCTTAAAAATTTTACTTTTCATCACAATTCTCCTGCACTACTTCCATGTTTCACAAAATATAAGTCCCCCGTCGCTTTAGGCGGTGAGTTACTGCGCGATATAACGCGATACAAAGCGAATTGTACCACAATATTTTCATAAAAGCAACAGTTTTTTACAAATATTTACAATTTGTTACAATATCGAGTGTGGGGCGGTCTAATGACCGCCCCCTGTGGTTTGCGAATTGTCGCCGAAATACAGAGATATGCCGCTACTGCCTATTATGCCGTCAGGCACGTACAGGGTATCACATATACCCCCTCCGGCGTTTTTCGGCATATATCCGTCACTCCGACTAAAACGGCTAAGAAAGACGGTTCGGGGTTTTGCGCCAGAGGATTTGAAGCCACTTTATTTTTTAGCCGCAGTAAGTTTGCGACACCCTCACTAACCTTGTTCTCACCTAATTTTATTTCTATTCCCGCCCAACGACCATCTCTTAGCTCGATGATAGCATCAACCTCAAGATTGTCGGAAACCCTATAGTATTTGACGGAATCGGGCAATGCTGCTTTTAAGCATGACGTATATATTCGCAAATCCCGCAAGCATAGCTCCTCAAATAACTTTCCAAACAATTGACCATCTCGAAGCAAACGGTTTTCATCCACGCCCAGCAACGCCGCCGATAACGACGGGTCAACAAAGCTGCGTTTAGGCTTCACCCGCACACGAGATTTTGCCCGAACGGGAGCATCCCAACCAAACGAATCCTCTATGATGAATCGTTCCTTGTACAAGGTTACTAACGCCTCGATTTCTTGCCTTGAAGCAAGGTCACTTTTACCTGATATGTCACCCTCCACAATATCACCGGCGATACTGTGATATGTCGTAGCTTGTCCGATATTCCGCGCCAGTGAGGTCAAAAAACGTCTTTGTTTATATTCATTAGACGGATTTTTTTTACCTGTAAAAGAGATTAGTGTGTCCAAATACTGATTCGGTATCAGTTGTGCATCATCAGCCTTCAGATGCAAAGCGCCCGGCCATCCGCCTTTGCATATCAAACGCGCAAGGTCATGGGATTTTGTCTGCACCCGTTTATTCTTGAAGTCGCCTTCAAACAAGGCATTAAGCGAAACCGAGCCATCCGAGTGTCCCGTTTCAAAAAGGCTCATTGGTCTTAGATGTATCCGCGATATACGCCCTGTGCCGCTGTGAGAAACCTCGCCTTTCTTTGGGGTCGATGAACCCGTTAGGATAAAGAGTCCTTGTTCCCCTGCTTCATCAACCGCCAAGCGCACCGCATCCCACAACGACGGTATTTCCTGCCATTCATCAATCACATGGGGTCTTGCGCCTTCAAAAGCAAGGCTGTGGTCTGCTTCAATTAGAGTGCGGGTTGCCGCATTTGACAAATTGATTTTGCTCCGAGCATGAGCCTCTGCCATCCACGTTTTTCCGCACCACATACTGCCGACAATTTCCACCGCACCGAAAGCGCGAAGGTGTTTTTCGAGTGTGTCGTCGAGTAGTCGGTCTCGATATTTTATGTTACGCAATATCATGTCGTTCATCCCTTTCTGTGCCATTTTAACAAAATAGAGGGATGTTTGTCAACAAAATAGAGGAATAATTGTTAACAAAATAGAGGATTGCGGATTTTGTTATTTATCTGTACCGCAAAGCGGGCGGCAGATTGCCGCCCGCTCTGATTATGCACCTTATCCCCCCTACTTCACCAATCCATACGCCTTACAGACATAGTCAAATTCCTGTGAGCTTGCGAAGCTGTTGAATACGTCCACTCGTGCCATTCCTGCGGTGAGTGCGCCTACCCAAGAGGTCTTGCCGCCCGCATCGGAAGCACGCCCGAAGAACGACTGATACAGGATTTCAACGAAGAACCCGTCATCATTGTTTGCAGGATTCGCCAACAGCTCCTCGCTGAATATGAAGCTGCGCACAAGCTCTGTTGCCGTGATTTTGCCTGTTTTCAGAGCATCTGTCCAAGAAGCAAGTCCGCCTTCGTCAGGGTCACGACCGAGTGCCGCTTCATATAGCCCCGTGACGTAGGTTTCAGCGCGCAGATGTTCATACTCCAACGAGTTTGTGAACGCATCATAGATTTCCTCGTGGCTCATAGCACCCGATTTAAGCGCGGCGAGCCAGTGCGATTTACCCGTAGAATCGGAATTACGCCCTAATACTGCCAAATACAGATTTTCGATAAAAAGCTCGTCGTCAGTAAACGTTTCAAGCCCCTTTGCTTCTTCGCTGAACATAAAGGCGCGTTCGACCTCAGCCGCTGTCATTGCTCCGCTTCTGATAGCGGCTACCCAACTGTCAAGTCCGCCTTGGTCGGGAGCGCGGTTTAGTATACCCCAATACAGCCCTGTGACATAATCCTCAACCGAAACGAACGGTGTTGGGGCTGACGACGGCGGCGACGGTTGCGGCGGAACATTCGCCGCGTTCACCGCCCTGACAGCAACCAAAATCGGGTTTACGACCCAGCTCGTCAGATTGTCAAATTCTTCTAAAGTCAAAGGAACAGGCAAATAGAAGTTTCTCATAATAACTATCGAGCAAAGAACACATTCAGAAAGCTCTGAACAAAAGTCCAAAGGATTTACAAAATGCGGACATTCCGCAGGGCTCAGCTCCAAAATAGCATCGGCGTACTTCGTGAGCAAATTTGAGTTAATCTGTACATTCAAATCCAAAAGATTTACAAGGCTATTTAAGTCTGTTATCAAGTTGCCGTCATCCTCTAATAAGAAAAGACGATTAACCATATTTTCTAAAAGTATTATTAAGTCCTCGCATATGCACGGTTTTCTCTCACAAGCATCGCAGAAGTGGAAGTCGCAAGGGTCTGTCGGCAAGCAGCTTCTCTCTAAGCTGTCATAGTCGCAATCGGCACACTCTGTACAGTTTTCCGCGCTTGCCGCGTGAGCTTCGACCTCAAGCGTGGTACAGTCATTACATTCGTAATTGTGCTGAGCGGCGGATATGGAAGCAATATTTTTCTTTTCAGTAAAGGTATGGCGGCTATTGGCTTCTTTCATGACATATCCACAATCATCGCAAACAAGGTCGCCTATCGTACAATCTGCATCCACCTCCGACTGATTGCTTGCAGCATGTGCCACGTCGCCGCCCCGTACGGCGCAAGTGTTGGCACATTTGAAATCATGGTGGGTGGCGTTTTTGCTCGCAATATCATCACTGAAATTATGGCTCGCTCCCGCTATCCCGCTTGTGCAATTTGCACATCTCGTACAGTTATCCTCACTCGGCGTATGAGCGGACATAACGGGTGACGTGCAACGATAGCATTTCGTACAGTCAGAATACATCTGATCGTGTCCGTTCTCGCATGAGTCTGATTCGTCTATTTTGGAATTAACGTCCTCAATTTCGCTTAAAATAAGATGCACAGTATTTTCTAATGTTTCAAACTCATCGTGAGTCAAATATTCAGGGTACCTCTCGAACATATAAGCCCAGTATATCCTCAAAGCATCACAAACTGTACATGATGCCTCCAACTTACAGTAAGTGTCATTTCTGCCATAGTTAACGTTGCAGTCAACAGCCCTCAGAGTCAAAACAGCCTTGTAATAATCCTCGCGTGAATCTTTATAAATAAAAGGTTTCTCCTCCACACCCGACAATTCTACAAGTTTAGTATAATCCTGTTCCCAGTCCCGGCTGTTGTCCAAAGCACACACAAAGACAAAAAGCAGAGTACCCGCAAAGTCGAAGCATACGCACGGGTTTCTCTCGCAGGCTTCGCAAGGCTCTTGCGCGCTTGCAGTCAGTGAAAACTGCCCCGTCACGGAGATTGTCGAAACAATCAGCGCGAATATGATAAAAATTGAGATTATGCGTTTTGGTATTGACCTCGTGCTTGTGCTTGTCATTTTTAATAATTCCTTTCGATTTTTTGTTTTATAGGGGGAAATCTCAGCCGAGTTATAAAGAGGATATTTTCAAAGCAAAGCGACTTGACGATTTTCGGTTTTGTTATTTTGCGTAAATTCTGTTTTTGCCGAATCAATGGTCGTTTTTTGAGTTGCAGTTTTTGAGTTGCTCAACGGTCATTCCGGTGATATAATAATATTACAAACACAGGTAAATGAACAGGGGGTTCAAAGCAAATGCCTACCATATCGTTATTTTACGGTATTCTTATTAAAATGAACTGGAAAGACATTGGTCAGCATAACACCCCGCATTTTCACGCTTTCTATGGCGAATATGAAGCAGTCTTCGGTCTGGACGGTGAGATAGTCACCGGAAGTTTTCCTAAGAAGCAAAGCACGTTTATCAAAGCGTGGGCACTACTCCATGAAGAAGATTTGGCTGTCAACTGGAATCTCGCGCAGAGTGGGGAAGAAACCTTTAGAATAGAACCTTTACGGTAGGGGGGGACTGTATGGAAAATATCATTTACGGAGAGCCGATTGGTCCGCGTATATCAGAGGTTTCGCCCATAGAGGATTTTAAGCTGTTGCTGACATTCAACAATGGGGAATGTCGAGTTTTTGATGCAAAAGAATTATTCACGTTTAGCGTATTTAAGGCACTTCAAAACAAAGCTTTTTTTGAGGCGGTCAAGGTTTCGAGCGGTACAATTCTTTGGCCTAACGGTATTGACTATTGCCCCGACACCTTGTACGCAGAAAGTATCCCTGTAAAATAAAGCACAGACTTCCAAAAGAGATTTAGATTCAGCTAAGTAGGGGGCGTAGCAGCGTTTCCGCAGGAAACGCCGTTTTCTACGGAAACGGTACTACGACCCCTACAGTTGCCTACTTCACCAACCCGTACGCCTTGCAAACATAGTCGAATTCCTGTGAGCTTGCGAAGCTGTTAAACACGTCCACTCGTTCCATTCCTGCGGTGAGTGCGCCGACCCAAGAGGTCTTGCCGCCTGCATCGGAAGCACGCCCGAAGAACGACTGATACAGGGTTTCAACGAAGAACCCGTCATCATTGTTTGCAGGATTCGCCAACAGCTCCTCGCTGAATACGAAGCTGCGCACAAGCTCTGTTGCCGTGATTTTGCCCGTTTTCAGAGCATCTGTCCAAGATTTAAGTCCGCCTTCGTCAGGGTCACGACCGAGAGACGCTTCATATAGCCCCGTGACGTAGGTTTCAGCGCGCAGATGTTCATACTCCAACGAGCTTGTAAACGCATCATAGATTTCCTCGTGGCTCATAGCACCCGATTTAAGCGCGGCGAGCCAGTGCGATTTACCCGTAGAATCGGAATTACGCCCTAATACTGCCAAATACAGATTTTCAATGAAAAGCTCGTCGTCACCGACAGTCAGACCCTTTGCTTCTTCGCTGAACATAAAGGCGCGTTCGACCTCAGCCGCTGTCATTGCTCCGTTCCTGATAGCGGCTACCCAACTGTCAAGTCCGCCTTGGTCGGGAGCGCGGTTTAGTATACCCCAATACAGCCCTGTGACATAATCCTCAACCGAAACGAACGGGGTTGGTGCTGATGACGGCGGGGCGACAGGCGTTGCCTTTATGGTCGCCACTGCGCCCTTACCCTCGCTGTTTACTGCGCGGACGGCAAATGTGTACTCTGTGCCGTTTGTCAGCCCTGTGAATACGTGGACTGTGCTGAGTCCTGTCGAAACCCAAGTGTCGCCGTTATTGCTTGACACCTCATAGCCCGTTATCGCCGCGCCGCCGTTACTGAGCGGTGCGGCCCAATCCAGTACCACCTCTCCGTCGAACGCTGTTGCCTTTAAGTTTCGCGGTGCGGTGGGGGTCGTGACGGAATCCGTCGGGTCAAACGTGTAGGTCAAAGTAACCGTGTTTCGTACAGTGCCCGCGTCTGTCACATCTACGTCTGCGGTCTGCCCGTTTATCGTTGCGGTTGCGCCCGTATCGAACGTATAGTTCGCATTTGCTCGGAGTGTTACAGTAGCTTTGTACTCCGTATCTGCGGCAAAGAAAGTCGGAGCTCCTTCCCACGTCATCGAAAGTACGCCGTAATTATCCTCCCCTATCACCGTCCTGTCAGGCGCGTAGCCGCGCACAGGTGCTGTCACGCTGACCGACACGCTGTCAATTGGCGCGGGATTTACCTTAATAGTCAACACGTCGGAGGTTACTGAGTTATGATTCGTGCCGCCCGCTTTGGTAGCAGTAATCGTAATATCCCCCGCACCTGTAACAGTGAGCGTACTGCCGCTGATTCTGCCCGGTCCCGAAACCACCCGATAGCTGACCACTCCGTCACCGCTCCCGCCGTCCGTGCCGAGCGCGACCGTCGTGTCCGTGCCGAAAGTCAACGGACCTGACGGGGTAGCCGTCGCCGTCAACGCCGCTTGCTCCGCTCTGGCGATAGTAAACGTACCCGTCGCCGTGCCTGTGTAGTCGCCTATTCCCGCCACGGTGACAGTTGCTGTCCCCGCGTTTGTATTGTTGCTTATCGCTTGAATTGTGTAGCAAGAGTAATGCAGATTGGAGCTCGCACCCGAAAGCGTTACGCTTAAATCATCAACAATAGGTGTTTTTGCGCTGCCGTCATAGGTATAGCTTATAGTGCTTCTCAAGCTAACGCTTGCGCCCGCGATACTGCGTGGGTTTACGGTGAAAGTCGCGGTCTTCGTTCCGAAGTTTTCATCGTCCTCGTAGGTCGCCGTCACGGTATATGTCCCCGCTCCCAACGGCTTGCCGTTCCCGCCGAGAGAGCCTACACCAGCCACCTGCACCGCATAGCTGTACGACCATGTGCCGCCCGTAACGCCCGTAATCGTCGCCGTTTCGTGGCTTAACTCCACACCCGTGTAGGTCGCATTGCCGCCCGCAAACGAAATTAAGTCACTCACGTCGGTTTTGTCCACAATGCTTACGGTTATAATAATATCAAAATTCCCATAGTTCGCGCTTGCTGCCGTAACCGTGATAGTCGCGGACTGTCCGACTGTTGCTGTGTTTTTCACTGCGATTTCCATTGCCGTCGGGCTTGCTACAGCTCCGACTGAAAATCCGTCGAGAATACCTGTTGAATCACTCACAGCCGCCGTGTAGGTCGTATCGCCATACACAGCAGGGCTTGTGCGAGCGGGGCGCAAATCGGCAAGGTTCACACTTCTGCTACCCGCAGTAAGCTGAATAAATCTCTCTGTGACGTTGACAGTACTCGGTGCTGCCGCTTTTCCTATATCGAAGCTCACCGTTTGCGTGCCGCTATAATTCCCCTTGCCTGTGATAGTAACGCTGCCCGTGTCTGTTCCCACATTAACATTTGTACCATAGCTTATGTCATAGTCACTCGCCGTAAGGGGCGCTCCTCCGAGTATGCTGTCCCCAACACTGATTGTCGGCTGTATCTGACTGCCTGTATAGCTGTATGGTCCGCCTGTCACGGTTAAAGTCGCTTCGCTGATGTCGCGAGGTTCAATCGCGCCGTTTGCGAAAGTAGGCTGTACTGTAGGCGCGTCGTATTTCCACGCGTCAGCACCGCCTATTGTGAAGTCTGTCGCCGTGACCGCAACGCTTGTTCCCGCGTTCGCGTTTGCAAAAGTCACCGTTCCGCTTGTGACGGTTACGGTATCAGTTCCGACTATTCCGCTCAATGTAGGCGCGGTTGCGATTGTTGCGGTGGTAGTGCCGTCATAAGGCTTGCTTTCCACCGTGCCGTCTGCGTTCCATGTTAATTGCTTCGGCGAAATTGTGAAGTCAGCCGATGTGCCGCGTCCTATATGTGTGTCGCTATCGAAGTCCACTACTACTCGGTAAGTACCGGGGGCGGTGGGCTTCGTGGTTGAAAGACTGTAAGTTGTGTTATTTAACATTGTCCCCGTGTATCTATAAGTGAACGTGCCACCGTCCGCCGCCGCTGTTGCGCCGCTTGGGTCGCCGAGAGTGCCGCCGTAGGTTATATCATCGAGAGCGGCTACTGTGACGGTGGTTTCAGCTTTTTGCACATTCACGGCGAACGCCGCCGTTGTGAACTCTACGGGGATTTTGCCGTTCGCGAGTGTGCCTTTTACGGCGAGGGTGAGGTTATCGTGCATGAAAGCCCCCGCGAAAATGACTGTATTACCGCTTAATGTGTTACGTGCCGCCGCGAGGCTTGCCGTTACTTCTGTAATGTCCAGCCCTGCGGGGAATGTCGCGGTGACTGCGCCCGCGTGGGCGGGGTTTGCAAAGTCAAAGATGTAAGCCGAGCCGTCCTCAATAGTAAGCGCAGGGGCGTCGTCTAATTTGAAAAGGGTGTTGTAGGTGGTGAAATCCGGATGAAATTTTCTTGCGTTGTCGCCTATGTAATAGCCTGTAGGTTTACCGCTATTATAAATAATAGCATTATTCGCAATATCGCCGCCTTCTACATAAACAACGGCATTACCATATGTGTAGATAACTCCCTCAACCTTGCCGCTCAAAACCGAGAGAGTTGCGTTGTTTCGTAAATCTATCGTCGCGCCGCCGCTTCCTCCCGATACTGTGCCGCCGTCTAATATAACATTTACGCTTCCTGCAACATCAGTATCAATCGCATACCCTCCGCCATTATTACTAATATTCGCCTTCTCGTCGATTATCATGCTCCCTTCGCCTGATATGGCGAATAAAGCATCGTCGGAAGTCCCCGAATACTCCGCATCCCAGACGAGGGTTTTATCTTCGGATATGCTTATGGAAAGCGTACTGTCAGCGTTTGTGAATTTGCCTGTGACTTTTACTGTGGTGTTATTGGCAAGGGCGTTTTCGATTGCGGATTGTATGGTTGTTACTGTGGGGTCTACTACTATCTTACTGTCTACGCTGATATAGTGATAATCCCATTTTGCATAGAGGGTCATGTTATCGGCTACAGTATTGGTGAAATTCCATTCTACGGTTAAATCTTCATCCGTGAACCAACCCAAAAATGTTGCGTTTGTAAATGTGGGGTCTGTGGGTTTGGCGATTGCTATAGGGTAGTCGTAAACTTTCAAGTCAGGCACGGCAGAACCGCCGTTCGAGTTGAATTTCACGATAACCATGTCTTGCTCTACAAGTTTTATATACCTGTAAGTATCGTTCCATGAAAACGTGCCGCTACCCGTCGGGTCGCCGCCGGGGTCGGTGTTGGTTGTATTCGTCCAATAATCGTACTGCCCCTCAACCGTGACCGCACCGACGCTTGCGCTTCCTATGTAGATTGCAGGGACATACGTATCTCCCGCTATTGCTGTGACCGTGCCGCCTGTTATGGTGACGTTACCGCCGTCTATCCCCGAACCACCGCCTGTACCGCCTTGTGCAATGATTTCGCCGCCCTTTATGGTGACATTGCCGTTTGGTATGCTTGATATGCCCGACATTGATGCGCCGCCTGTTGCGGTAAGGCTACCTGTTCCGTCTATGTTCAGCGAAGAGGAAATTATGTATATGGCATCCATGCCTCCTTCTTCTATCGCCGTGAGAGAATTTGTGCCCTCAAGGTAAAGGTTCATCGTTGAGTTTCCGCTAATATAAATCGAATTATTTAAAGTATCTGTAGTAATGCTTGCATCCCTCAGGGTGACTTTTGCTGTTGCGCCATCTCTCAATGAAAGCTGAACGTCGTCGCCCGTTCCCGTGACTATGACATCTGCGCCGTCTTCTATCGTATACATGTCGAATACACGATACCACCCGTTGCCGCTTGCGGGCGGGTCGGGGTCGTCGAGGTTAATAATATGGGCGGTCGCTTCGGCCGCTTCGGCAGTAACCTGCTTAATCACCGAGATAATGGGGGCTATGATGTTATCATTCAAAATGTTTCTTTCGGTATCAGTCCAAAAAACCACCTCATTCATCAAGTACGCGCCCGCGCAGAACGGGCAATCGGTAACGGGGTTACAGAGCGCATCGCCGTTAAACACAAACACACCGCCGTTAAGCACAAACACATCTCCGCTAAGCACGCCGCAATTCTCGCCCGCCAAGTCATAAATAGCCGCTCTGTACTCATCTACCCAGTCCGCGTAAATATCTATATCCTCGCCCAAACTATCGACAAAATCTTCTAAACTATAAACAGAAATTCCAGAAAATAACATATCACGCAAACTATCCAATACATCATTGCAATCGCAGGTGTAGTAGCCTTCCGAGTCCATTGGTTCTTCACAGATTACGCAATAATTAAAATTAAAATATATATTACTTGCGCCAATTAGTTCTACAAAATCGTCCCAATCGAAGCCGTCCCATTGGTCAAATCGAGGGATTGCGCCTCCTGCCCATATATAAGCAAACTCGAAATTTTCTTCGGTATTCCAATTAAAAAAGATTTCAAAAGTTTCCGCGCCTTTCTCAAATACACATTCTAAGATTAAATAATCCTCGTCGCCATAAGGCTCAATGTATATATCGGCGTCGGCTAAAGTCCAGCCTTCTTTCTCCACTTCATAAAGTAAAGAGAAAATATCAGTAGAATGGACGACATTCGACTCTCCTACGCTTGTTAAATATTCGCCAAACGCTGTTGCCAAGACGGAAACGCTCTCGTAGAATACTTCGTCCTCTGCCATTGCCGCAAGGGGCATTGTGCCAACCAGCATTATGAGGGTCAGTAATACCGCGACAGATTTTGATAAGATACGCTTGATTTTCATGTGTTTTTCTCCTTTTTATGGACAAATTTATAAAAAGTGGAATTCTATCAAAATGATACAATTCCACTTGCTTGGGTTAGCTTATATGTTTTAAGGCATGACAAATTAAGGGACCTATCCGCTTGCTTGCTTGCTTGCTTGCTTGCTTGCTTGCTTGCTTGCTTGCTTGCTTGCTTGCTTGCTTGCTTGCTTGCTTGCTTGCTTGCTTGCTTGCTTGCTTGCTT
>Ga0099364_10002914_pt1 | contig 27028 bp, 26 predicted proteins | sample TergutTh196P3_FD_73070 | JGI IMG/M metagenome (GOLD analysis project Ga0099364, IMG submission 73070) | Microcerotermes parvus P3 segment gut microbial communities from Pointe-Noire, Republic of the Congo - Th196 P3 | ecosystem: Host-associated > Arthropoda: Insects > Digestive system > Gut ... | reverse complement strand
AAATGCTGTAAGAGCAAAACTCATCGCGAGAATGTTCGCTGTAATTAAAAATAACAGACCATATGAAAAAAATTACGCCTTTGTGCTTGCATAAATCATAAAAATAGCGGAGACGTATTTCCTGCAAAGAGTTTTTTTGAATACTTTTTTTGCTCCCAAAAAAAGTATTAAGAAAGAAAAAAAAATTTGCTCTCAAAAAAAGTATTAGAAAGAAAGGTTTTTTTTCTTAAAAAATTTTAAGAAAACCTCTGTTAAGTCTTCAAAATCAATGCGAAAAAGTCGCAAACATTATATGCGAATTTTTAACACTTTTTAACTTTTTTATTCCAAAAATTTGTTGTAATTTTGCAGTGTCAAAAACTACATAACGTCAGAAAATTATTTTTATTATGGAAGAAACTACTTACAACGACCGAAAAATCTACAGTTTGAGCAATGTTGCACAAAGTTTGAAACATGTGATTGAACAAAACTATGTTCGAGATTTCTATGTTAAGGCAGAGATTTCAAAACTTAACTATTATCCTCACAGCGGACATTGTTATCCCGATTTAGTTGAAAAATCAGGTGCACGAATTACTGCACAGTTACGAGCTACGATTTGGTCGAGCGATTATTTTCGTATTCAAAAAAAATTCGAAGATGTTACCGGAAATTCGCTTTCGGACGGGTTGCAGGTGCTTTGTTTAGCACGTATAACGTTCCATCCGAGTTACGGTCTCTCGTTGCACATTAAAGATGTAGTGCCGGAATATTCGTTGGGCGAACTTGCAAAAGCCAAACAAGAAACCATTCAACAACTTCAAAAAGACGGCGTTTTTGATCTCAACAAAACACTCGCTTTTCCACTGCTTCCAAAACACATTGCAGTTGTTTCCGTGAGTACGAGCAAGGGTTACGAAGATTTCATGAGTATTATGAAACAAGCATCGTATCCGATTAACACGTATCTCTTTCCTGCCCTGTTGCAGGGCGATGGAGCGATTTTGTCGATTTCCGATCAACTGAAAAAAATTGCAAATATGCACGAACATTTCGACGCTGTTGTGATTGTTCGAGGTGGCGGAGGCGATGTTGGGTTGAGCTGCTACGACAACTATGGGTTGGCATCGCTGATAGCGAATTTTCCATTGCCGATTATCACCGGAATCGGACATTCGACAAATCTTACGGTTTCTGAAATGGTAGCATATTATGCTGCAATTACGCCAACCGATACTGCAAATTTTTTATTGGATAAACAATTATTTTTTGCTGAAAAATTAAAATACTGTCAAAATAATATCGCCGGATTCGCCGGACAAACGCTGACTTTGGCACGTCAAAACATTCAATTAACCAAAGAAAAAATTCGTTTACTTGATCCAAAAAACATCTTAAAACGAGGGTTTTCGCTCACCACAAAAAACGGCAAACTTGTGAAATCAGCGAAAAAACTCAAAAAAGGCGATGTGTTGACAACTCGTTTTGTTGACGGCGAAACCACATCAATTGTAGATTAAAAACAAAATACCATGAAAAAAAGTTACACCGAAGCCTACACAGAACTTCAAACCTTAGTGAGATTGCTCGAAAACGCTGAAATCAGCGTAGACGAACTTTCGGAAAAAATCAAATCAGCCACCGAACTAATTAAAATTTGCGAAGAAAAATTAACCTCGGCAGAAAAAGATGTTAGCAAAGTGATTCAAGCATTGAGCGAATAACAAAAAACTTCCTAACTTCGCTCGACATAACAACTATAAGGTTATATGTCGCAACTTTTTATCGTCGTAAATATCGGAAATTTTAACTAAAATTCCGGTTTCTTCAACATCACCAAATCCGTCATTAATCGCGGTTCCAAATGTTTTCATCGTAGACGATAATTTGATATAAGCACTAATTAACGGAGGTATATTTTCGTTCAATTCGCGAACTTTTTTATTCGTGGCTTTGAATGCATCTTCTAACGGAAGTCCTTTGAAATATGCGTCTATCTCATTCAAATCCGTTACGAATTGCACCGGTTCGATTGGTGTTACCAATTTTTCCACATCACAAAAATACAGGTTCATAAATCGTAGCAAATAGTCACGAGCTGTAACATTGTAAGTTGTGTACATGGTTACTTTTCCGAAAAAATAATCCACTTCAGGATTGTGAACTACCAGTGCTCCCAAGCCATCCCAAAGATTGTCCAACGAAAACAATCCGTTTCTCGACGATTGATATTTCGGTTGAATAAACGAACGTCCGAGTTCGATCGTTTTCGGCAAATAATCTCGAATAAATTTTGTTGAAAAATGAAACATTTTCGCCGTTGCAATCTGCGGAATTCCTTCAACAACAGGAATCACAGAGCCTTCCAGATAACGATAGCCCCCTAAAATTTCTTCTTCATCGTTGTCCCAAACAATCAACTGACGATACGGCACTTCGCACAAATCGTAAGTATCTAAATCAACGGATTTTCCCGTTCCACCGCCTGCTTCACGAAAACTGATTTCGCGTAAACGTCCGATTTCCTGCAAAACATTAGGAGCATTAAAATGCGTTACCGAGTAAATTTCACGATTGCCATAGTTGGTTTTTCGTAAAAATTTATCCGGGGTCAATTCGGCTTTCAAAAGTGATCGTTCTATCGGGTCTATAATTGGTTCCATATCCAATCCGCAAAGATACGAAAAATTTTACAAACAACAAAATACTTTATTCCTCGTCCTCAATTTCGTTCATAAATTTTTCCAAAATTCCTTTGACATTTCCTAAGCCAAATGAAACTTTTGAAAATAATGATGATTTCTGTTTTTTAGGTGTGGTAGCGGTTTTCGGAGATTGTGCATCGGTTGTTTCAACAGAAATTTCATCTGTCTCTTCAACAATTTCCATTGGAGTTTCTTTTTCCAATCCCCACATGACTAAGCCCACGCCTGTTGCAAAAATCGGATTTGCAATCGGTTCATTTTTTTCTGATGCTGACAAATGTTCGTTAGGATAACCGATTCGTGTGTCCATGTGTGTAACGAATTCCGTGAGTTGTGCAACGTGTCTGAGCATTGCACCACCGCCCGTTAGAACGATTCCTGCAATAAGTTTTTTTTCGAAACCTGATGCTTTAATTTCGTAAAGTACATTCTCCAAAATGTCCTCCATTCGAGCTTGAATGATGCCTGAAAGATTTTTCAGAGAAATTTCTTTGGGTGGACGACCGCGAAGTCCCGGAATCGAAATTATCGCATCTTCTTTATTTTCGGAGGCTAACGCAGATCCGAATTTTTCTTTAAGTTTTTTTGCTTGCGGTTCGATAATCACACAACCACCTTGAATGTCTTCTGTGATGATGTTTCCGCCGAGTGCAATTACTGCCGTATGTCGAAGTACATCGTCGTGATAAATTGCTATATCCGTTGTCCCACCGCCGATATCCACGAGTGCAACACCCGCTAAATAATCTTTGTCATCGAGTACCGATGATGCTGATGCCAAGGGTTCTAAAATCAAATCTTTCACAGTCAAACCTGCTTTTTGTACACTTCGCATAATGTTTTTGATAGCGGAAGTTTGTCCGGTGATGATATGAAAATTCGCCGCCAGCAAACGCCCGGACATCCCTACCGGGTCTTTGATTCCGGAGATTCCGTCTACAATAAATTCTTGCGGAATTACGTGCAAAATTTCTTCACCCGGTTCTACTTGAATTTTTTCCATTAAAGCGATAAAATCCTCGACCTCGATATGGGTAATTTCCTCATCGCTGGTGCGAATGACTTCACTTCGACGTTGAAAACTTTTGATGTGTTGTCCGGCAATTCCTACATAAACATTTTTAATTTTTTGGTGCGAACGCATTTCGGCCTCTTCGATGGCAGCCTTAATCGACTCTACGGTTTTATCAATGTTCATTACCGAACCACGCATGATTCCTGCGGATGGAGCATTTCCATATCCCAAAATTTCGAGTTTCCCGTATTCATTTTTTTGTGCGACAATGACCGCAATTTTTGTGGTTCCAATGTCTAATCCTACTACGATGTTTTTCATGGTATGTTGTTTTTTTTGTTATACTTTCGTGCAAACGACTTGATTGTTATATTTAAGATTGATAATTTTGTAGGCGTCCCAACCGACTTTTTGTATGCCGTGATGATAAAATTGATGTAAGCGTTTGAATTGATCTTCGAAATTTTCTGCATTTCCTAGTAAAATCAAGTGATTGCCGTTTTTCGGAACAAGTTCGAATTCGTTTTTGGAATTGACATAAATTTGTTCAATCAAATTATTCAAAAAATTATCGTTGCGAATATAAGTTGCAAGTTGATAAATTTTATTTAAAATCGGTGCCGAAAAATCCTTATCTGTTGCGGGTTTTCGAATATCTTTATTTGGAGAAAATAATTCCGATATATTTCCGTTTGCGATGATCAATCGTGCGGAATGGTTAGGATTCGTTGCCATTAAATGTCCGTCAGAACCGATGTAAAACTGTTGTTGTTGGGCGTTTTCAATGCGAACAATCGGTTGGCGTTGCAATATCAGAATATCTACTTCTCCGGAAATTTGCGTAAACACATTCACTGCTTGAATCGCACTGTTTTGAAGTAAAAATTTCTCAATAGCATACGAATTCAAATCCGCTGTTTGCCCTTGTGGGTGCAGTTTTGAGACTAAAAGTTTTTCGATAATTTCGTCTTCTGTAATAAAAATTTCGCCGTTGTCGGAATTGATGATAATTCTCACCTGATTGCAAATCCGTTCGTTGTGCCGACGATGAGCAAAATTTAATGTCCAAATCACTCCACTCAGAAAAAGTAGAATTGACAATAGGTACAATATGGGCTTAATCAGTTTTTTCATTGCAGATATTCGGTTATCGGTTTTACAACTTGGTCGATGTCGCCTGCACCCATCGTAAGAAGTACGTCAAGTGGTTGTGTTTTCAAGATGTCGAGTAAATTATGTTTGGTTGCTAAAATTTTAGTCGGACATGTACATTTTTCAAGTAATATTTCGGACGTAACGCCTGCAATTGGGAGTTCTCTCGCAGCATAAATGTCAAGCAAAATTAAGGTATCTAAAAGCGATAAACTTTTTGCAAAATCATCTGCAAAATCGCGTGTTCGCGAGTAGAGGTGCGGTTGAAAAATGCCGGTAATTTTTCGACTTGGAAATAAATTTTTTACCGATTTAACACAGGCAGTAATTTCTCTCGGATGATGTGCGTAGTCGTCAATGTAAACTAATTGGTCTGTTTTAATATGAACATCAAAACGTCTTTTTATGCCTGAAAAAGTTTTCAATCCTTCACGAATTTCGCTTTCCGTAACACCACATAAATGTGCTACAGCAACTGCTACAACTGCGTTTTCAACGTTGTGCAATCCGGGATAAGTCATCACTAAATCTTTCCATGTTCCGTTTGGCGAAATAAAATCAAAAAGATAATTTCCGTTTTCAACACGTAAATTTGTGGTGTAATAATCAGCGTTTGTATCGTTCAAATGGTAGGTTTTATATGCTATTCCGAAATTCGGTGTACCATATTTCTGAAATAAAAATCCGTCTTTGGGAATGAGATTTGCAAATTCGGAAAAACTTTTTTCCATGATTTCTTTTGTTCCGTAGATATCCAAATGATCAGCATCAATCGATGAAATCACGGCGATTTTCGGATATAACTTTAAGAACGATCGATCAAATTCGTCGGCTTCAATTACGGCAGTTTTTGAAGTTTCGCACAACACTAAATTTGAATTGTAGTTTTTGGAAATACCTCCCAAAAATGCATTGCACTTGACTTTTGATTGAGTCAACAAATGTGCAATCATCGTGGAAATAGTGGTCTTTCCGTGAGTTCCGGCTACACAAACACCGAACATATTTTGTGTGATTACGCCTAACACTTCCGAACGTTTTAGAATCGGGATATTGGTTTTTTGTAAATACACAAACTCCGTATGATTTTTTGGAATTGCCGGAGTGTACACAATCAAGTCAATATCTTTCGGAATAAAATCTATATTTTCAGTGTAATGAACAGTCATGCCTTCGTTTTCCAACTCCTCGCAAAGCGGTGTGCGTGTTCGGTCGTAGCCCGAAATAGCAATACCTTTCGATGCAAAAAACCGTGCCAAAGCACTCATGCCGATGCCACCAATGCCAAGAAAATAGATATGTTTCAGCGTTTCAAAGTTCATTGTTTTTTGATTATGTCGATAATGTCGGCAATTTGTTCTGCCGAATCCGTTTTGGCTAACTTAAAAATATTTTGAGATAAATTTTGTTGTACTTCCCTATTGTTTACCAAGTCTGAAATAGTTGAAAACAGAGATGCTTTGGCGTCTTTGTCGGCAACAAATAACGCAGCATTTTGATTCACTAAAGCCATGGCGTTTTTGGTTTGATGGTCTTCCGAAACATTGGGTGATGGGATTAAAATCGCAGGTTTTCCAACCACGCACAACTCCGAAATCGACAATGCACCGGCACGTGACACGATGAAATCCGCAAGACTGTAGGCCAAATCCATGCGAGTGATGAATTGCGTGATGTGAATGTTGGGATATTTTTTTGTGTCAACAGAAGTTATATCAAAACTTTTTCCGGTTTGCCAAATCACTTGTAAGTCCGTTTTAGCAAGGTCGTCCAACATTGCAAACAGACTTTCATTAATCGTTCTCGCACCCAAACTTCCACCAATAACGAGTAATGTTTTTTTCGTTGAATCAACATTAAAATATCTGATTGCTTCATCGCGTTTGCTATTCAAATCCGAAATATCTTGACGAATGGGATTGCCTGTAAATACAATCTTTTCCTTAGGAAAAAACTTTTCCATGCCCTCATAAGCCACACAAATTTTTTGCACTTTATTTTTCAATTGTTTGTTCACAATTCCGGGATAAGAATTTTGTTCTTGAATCAAACACGGAACGCCCAAACTCGCTGCCATACTTAACGTTGGATAACTCGCATATCCGCCAACACCGATGGCAACATCGGGCTTAAATTCTCGAATAATCTGTTTTGCACGTTGATTACTTTTCAAAATTTTGAACGGTAATATCAAATTTTGCACCAAATTTTTGAGGGTTAATTTTCTCTGAATGCCGGCAATAGTCAGCCCTTCGATACGATAACCCGCAGCAGGAACTTTGTCCATTTCCATACGTCCGTTTGCACCGACAAAAAGAATGTCCGCTTCGGAATGTTTGGTTTTGATGGCATTTGCAATAGCAATGGCAGGAAAGATATGCCCGCCTGTGCCACCGCCGCTGATGATTGCTTTCATTGATTGTTTAATTGTTTAGTTGTTGATTTGTTATGTCCTCATTTTTCATTCTTAATTCTTAATTTTCTATCCCCATTTCCTTTGCAATTTCCTCTGCCGTTTGCGGTGGCAAAACATCAATATTTTCGCCTTTAAGTTGAACATCTACACTCACACTTAAAATAATTCCAACGCCCAAACTCGTTAGCCACAGCGACGTTCCGCCCATACTCAAAAACGGCAACACTTGTCCTGTTACGGGAAACAATCCCACCGCTACTGCCATATTCACAAGGGCTTGTGTTACTAAGAGAAACGCAATTCCTAATACCAAATAACTACCAAAAGTTCCTTCGCATTTTCGTGATATGGAAATTGCTCGAAACAGCAACATCAAGTATAGCATCAAAATTCCCGTACCGCCAATAAATCCGTATTCTTCAATGATAATGGCATAAATAAAATCGGAATACGGATGCGGTAAAATGTTACGTTGTGTACTGTTTCCGGGGGCTTTGCCTAATAATCCACCGCTTGCAATTGCAATTTTGGCTTGTTCGGCTTGAAAGTCTACTTTACCTTCTCCCGGATTTGAAAATCGATCGATTCGTGCTGCCCACGTGCCCATACGACCCATATCATTCAGACGATCTTGTGGCATCAACTTCATCAACACAAACATCATAATCAAGCCTGTCAAGCAAACGGCGAGTGTGCTAAAAATATATCTGAGGTTGATTTGTCCGATAAACATCATAACCATCGCCGTCAAGAAAACCAATGCTGATGTAGAAAAATTCGCAGGAAAAATCAATCCGGAAACTATTAATGTTGCAATCATGATATGCAAAAACGGTCCTCGTTCTTTGATTCGTTCTCTCTCTCTTGCCAGTATTCGTGCGATGTACATGACGAGTGCCAACTTTGCTAAATCCGACGGCTGAAACGAAAGACTAATCACAGGAAGTTGTATCCAACGTCCTGCTTCGTTGACTTGTCCTGCGAAAAACAACGCATATATTAACGCCGGAATCGCAATAATCAGTAGCAATTGCGAGATTCGTGAATAGTATTTGTACGGAACAAGATGTGCAAAATACATAATCGCCAATCCAAAACACAACAGCAAAAAATGCTTGATTACGTAGTATTCCGTGTTACCTTGCTGTGCTTTGTAAGCCAAAGTCCCTGTTGAACTGTAAATCGCCAACAACGAAAAAACAGACAAGATGAGTATGATAACCCAAATGCCTTTATCGCCGCGTAGATATGTCCAAAGGTTTTTCATGCTTATTGGGCAGGCGTTTCGACAAGCTCAACGACTGCAATTTTTATTATAATTCGTTAACTGCATTTTTGAATTGATTGCCTCTATCCTCATAACTTTCGAACAAATCGAAACTCGGAGCAGCGGGCGAAAACAGAACAGCATCGCCACTTTCAGCCAATCGATAAGCGGTATTTACAGCGTCTTTTGCCGATGTAGTTTGTACGATGATGGATACCATATTACCAAATTCTTTGCAAATTTTTGTGTTATCGACACCCAAGCAAACAATGGCTTTCACGTGTTTTTGAACCAAAGGTTTCAAAGATTTGTAATCGTTTTTGGCATCTTGTCCGCCGACAATCCACACCAAAGGTTTGGTCATTTTTTCCAAAGCATACCAAGTTGCATTCACGTTGGTAGCTTTCGAATCATTAATGAATTCAATACTTTTCACGCTTGCGACGTATTCTAAACGGTGATCTTCATTTCGAAATCCGCTAAAACTGTCCATAAGACTTTTTTTGCGAAGTTCGAAAATGCGTTGTGCTACTGAGGCTGCCATGGTTTCGTGCTGTGTTGAAATGCTCTGTTGGGCTAATGTTTCAAAGTTCATGATATTTAGATTTGTTTGTTTTTATGGTTTGGTAAGGGTAAGTTTTTATCCCGTCCTTACAAGTGTTTTATCGTAATTTAAGTGTTACAACTGAAAGAATTGCCAATAGAATTCCGATGATAAAAAATCGCATCACAATTTTTGGTTCAGCATATCCTTTCACTTGATAATGGTGGTGAATCGGCGACATTTTGAAAATCCGTCGACCTTCGCCATATTTCTTTTTCGTGTATTTGAACCAAGAAACCTGCAACATCACGGACAAACTTTCCATAAAGAAAATGCCGCAAAGCACAGGTAATAACAACTCTTTACGAATTAAAATTGCAAAAACAGCGATAATTCCACCGATGGTCAAACTTCCTGTATCGCCCATAAACACTTGTGCCGGATAAGCATTGTACCACAAAAAACCAATCGTCGCACCAACAAATGCAGCGATGAAAACTACCAATTCGCCAACATTCGGAAGGTACATAATGTTGAGATAATTTGCAAAAATGATATTGCCCGAAACCCACGCCAATACTGCCAATGTTGTGCCAATAATGGCTGATGTTCCTGTGGCTAAACCATCTATTCCGTCGGTTAAATTTGCTGCATTTGAAACTGCTGTGATGATGAAAATTACCGCAAGTACAAACACGATCCACGTGTATTTCGATGCACCATCGCCCATCCAATTCACAAACCAAGCGTAATCAAAACTATTTTCTTTGACAAACGGAATTGTTGATTTAGTAGATTTTTCAACGTTTTGCTGAAATACTTGTCTTGCGGTTGTGAAACTTTCCTCGTCAAGCATATTGTGTTCTTGAATATAAGTTTGCACAGCCACTTGTTCGGAAATCACGATAGATGGACTGAAATACATAGTCAATCCGACAATCAAACCTAATCCAACTTGTCCGATAATTTTGAATTTTCCTTGAAGTCCTTGTTTATTTTTTTTGAACACTTTGATATAATCGTCTAAAAAGCCTATCAATCCTAACCAAACGGTTGTTACCAGCATTAAAATAATATAGATGTTGTTCAGTTCTGCGAACAACAAAGTCGGAATGATGATCGCTGTAATGATGATGAGTCCACCCATGGTTGGCGTTCCTTTTTTCTGCATTTGTCCGTCTAATCCAAGGTCGCGAATGGTTTCACCGACTTGTTTTCTATGCAAAAATGCGATAAGCGTTTTTCCGTAAACAATCGTAATCCATAACGACAGTAATGCTGCCATTGTCGCACGAAATGATAGATATTGAAACACGCCTGAACCGGGCAGACTGAAGGTTTCGTGTAAGTAGTTGAATAGATAGTATAACATGGATTTATGTATTTAGGGTTTCCATTAATTTTTCTTTATCATCAAAATGGTGGCGAACACCGTTGATTTCCTGATATTTTTCGTGACCTTTTCCTGCAACCAAAATAATGTCGCCCGAACATGCCAACATACACGCCGTACGAATTGCTTCCTCACGATTGACAATCGTTAAAACCTTTGATTTATCTTGCTGTTCAACGCCTTGATTCATTTCGTCAAGAATGGTTTGTGGATTTTCCGTACGTGGATTATCGGAAGTCAAAATCACTTTGTCGCTCATTTTACAAGCGATTCTTGCCATGATGGGTCGCTTGCTTTTATCTCTGTCACCTCCACAACCAACAACAGTAATCAACGTTTCGTTATTGGTTCGAACATTCGCAATCGTTGAAAGTACATTTTCCAAAGCATCCGGAGTGTGAGCGTAGTCAACGATTCCGATGATTTTGTTAGTGGATTTTATTGTATCGAAACGTCCTTCGGCAGTTTGTAGATTACTCATAATTGCCAACACATCTTGGGCATTTTCGCCCAATAAAACTGCCGTTGCATAAATCGCTAAAAAGTTGTATGCGTTGAATGTGCCGACTAATCTGCAATACACGTCCGATTGATTGATGAGTAAATGCAAACCCGTAAATGAATTTTCGATGATTTTACAACGAAAATCCGCCATAGATTTTAGAGCATAAGTGTATTTTTTTGCAATCGTGTTTTGCATCATCACTTCGCCGTTTCTATCATCGATATTGCTTAGAGCAAAGGCTGTTTTCGGCAATTCGTCAAAGAATGTTTTTTTCGCTTTAAGATAAGCATCGAATGTTTTGTGATAGTCTAAATGGTCGTGCGTGATATTGCTGAAAATCGCACCGGCAAAGCGAATGCCGGCAATACGATGTTGAACGATGGCATGCGAACTCACTTCCATAAATGCATGAGTGCAACCTTCGTTAATCATCTCCGATAAAATTTTATTCAACTGAATAGCGTCCGGAGTTGTATGTGTAGCAGGCAATACACGATTTTCAATTTTATTTTCGATGGTCGATAACAAACCAGCTTTGTAACCTAATTTCAAAAACAATTCATGCAAAAGTGTAACGGTTGTGGTTTTGCCGTTAGTGCCTGTAATGCCTACCAATTTTAACTTTTCCGAAGGATTTCCATAAAAATTTGCAGCACAAATTCCCAAAGCATAGCTTGTTGATTTAACTTGAATATACGTTATTTTTTTGGATAATTTTTTCGGCATCACTTCGCAAACAACAGCAACAGCACCATTTTCCACAACTCGTTCAATAAATGAATGTCCATCAACCGTCGTGCCACTGATTGCAAAAAAACAACTTCCCGACTTAACTTGTCGAGAATCAAAACAAAGTTCATTCACAACAATATCAGTCGTTCCGATGATTGTTTCAACGGCTAAATTTTCGATGATATAAGTTAATTTTTTCATGATAATCGTAACCAAATTTGTTGTCCCGGAATTATTGAACTGCCTGCGTCAATGGATTGTTCTCGCACGATACCACGTCCGTTGAGCATCACTTTGTAACCCAAACTTTCGAGCAAATACACGGCATCACGAGCCGTCATACCTCTCACACTTGGAGTTGTTTTTGACGAACGAGATGCGTGTTTTATTTGATCTATTTTTTCCATATTTGCTCCCACCTGCAACGATTCAAAATTTTCTAAATCGGGTAATTCAACTTCCATATTGAGCAATGTTGCATACACTTTATCGGCAATTTCTTTGAATGCAGGTGCCGCGACTTCACCGCCATATCTACGAAATCCGGAAGGATCGGTTACGATGATTAAACAAGTATACTGCGGATTGTCAGCCGGAAAATATCCGATAAACGATGCACGATAACGCGTTTTTTCAACACCTTTTTCTTTGTAATTTATCTGTGCAGTGCCTGTTTTTCCTGCGATTTTGTAAGGCGAACGTGATAGCGATTTCGCCGTTCCGTTTTGCACAACACCCTCTAAACAACCTCTTACTTTTCTAATCGTTTTGTCGGACGCAATTCGTGATTCCAAAACAGTCGGTTCAATCCGTCTGACAACCTGTCCGCCACTCCGAATTTCCTCTACAAACATGGGTTTCATCATTCGTCCGTTGTTTGCAACAGCGTTGTAAAATGCGAGTTGTTGCAACGGTGTCAGTTGCACTTCATAACCCATCGACATCCACGCCAACGAGGTCCCCCACCATTCATCTTTATGGTCTTTCGGATTTTTTATTTTAGGATTTCGTTCGCCCGAAATCTCCAAACCCAACGGCTGATGCAATCGCATTTTGTAAAGATAATCCGTATATTTTTTTTCGTTTTTTGAAAAACTTTCGCGAACGGCGTACGCAATTCCAACATTGGACGACAATTCAAACGCATGCTTCAACGAAATTTCTCCATAACCTTCTTCTCTGGTATCTCTCAACGAATGACTGCCAACCTGCATTTGTCCGGTCGGAACAGATGTTCCTGTATCTATTTTTCCTTCTTCCAAAATAGCGATTAAACTTGCCAATTTGAACGTTGAACCGGGTTCAACAGATTCGTTAACGGCAAAATTTTCGACTTCGTGATATGCACTGTCTTGTCCGCGTTTGAGATTAACGATCGCACGAATTTTTCCGGTTGAAACTTCCATCAAAATAGCAGTACCGTGACTTGCTCTATTTCGTTCCAAACTCCTTGTCAATGCGGCATGAGCAACATCTTGAATGCGTGTGTCAATCGTTGTTACAATATCCTTGCCGTTTTCCGGTTCTTGTTGATCGCTGAATATCGGACGCCACACGCCATTCGCCACTTTTCGCTCAACACGTTTACCACTATGACCTTTCAAAATATCGTTGTAAAATCCTTCTAACCCTACGCCAACACCGCTTTCCTTGTTGAAATAACCAATCGTTCGTTCGGCTAACGGACTGTGCAAACGAATGCGGCGACTGCTTTCCTCGACAATCAAACCACTTTTATATTTACTTTTATTATTCAAAATCGGAAAGGTTTGCAGTCGTTTCAATTCGACATATCTGACATTTTTTTCAATCATAAACGCTCTGGAATTCTTTGCACGAGCCTCTCTCAAATTTTTTTGCCATACGGTCGCAGATTTTTGCGGAAACATATTTGCCAAACTATCGGCTAACGCTTTGACATAAAAATTAAACGTATCTTGCGAGACAACCGAATGGTGCAAATCCATACGAATCGTGAAAATCGGCATCGTCATGACCAAAATACTTCCATCTGTGGAGTAGATATTTCCGCGTTTAGCCTCCACATCAACATGGCGTGTAGTCTGATTTTCCGCTCTCGCTCGCCATTTATGACCATCAATAAAAATCAACCTCGCCATCTGAAAAACGATAGTAAACGCCACAAACAAGATGCAAATATACACCAAGTTTACACGCCATTTCATATCTTTTTTTAATTCTTTCATGATTATTTTTTGATGATGATTCGTTTGGGTGGGACAACGGATTCTTTCACACCGATCAGGTCTAATTTTTTAGCAACTTCCGTTTGTTGACTTTTTCTTAAACACTCCGAAAGCGTTGCTAAATGCTCGGTTTGGAGTTCTTTCAATTCTCTATTGATGACGTTCGTTTCGCGAATAATTTTTTCGGAAACATAGTTGTTTGCAATTAACAAAATGGCTAAACTTACCAAAAAAATCACATAGGGCCAGTGTCGCAAAATCTTATCTTGCGTAACGATGGAGCCATCGAAAAAATCTCGTATTTTTATTTTTCCTGACATTAGATTTTTTCTGCTATTCTGAGTTTTGCACTACGTGCTCGATTATTTTCTGCTATTTCCGAATCGCTTGGAACAACGGCTTTTCGTGTGATTAAGCGAAACGGTGTTTGATTGTTTCCGTAAAAATCTTTCACCACTTCGCCGTTCAAATTTCCGGTTTTTATAAAATTTTTCACTAATCTATCTTCCAAAGAATGGTAGGAAATCACCACTAACCGTCCACCGGATTTCAACATTTCTACGGATTGCTGTAATAGAACTTTCAAGGCATCTAATTCCTGATTGACCTCTATTCGCAAGGCTTGAAATGCCATCGACAAAAATTTATTTTCTTGATTTTTCGGAAAAAGAGGGGTGAGTAAATTTTTCAAATCGCCCGTTGTTTCAATAGATTTTTCGGTTCTTGCACGAATAATTACTTTAGCAATTTTTTTTGAATTTTTCAATTCTCCATAATTGTAAAACATATCCGCAAGTTGGCTTTCATCATATTTTTCAATAATTTCAGCAGCTGTTACCGGATTTTTTATATCCATTCGTAAATCCAAAGGAGCGTCGAATCGAAACGAAAAACCACGTTCGGCGACATCAAATTGATGAGAGGAAACGCCCAAATCCGCAAGCAGTCCATCAATCGGCAATGCTCCGTAAAGTTGTAAAAAATTTTTGGCGAATTTGAAATTTTGTGGAATGAGTTGAAATCTCGAATCGGTTAAAACATTTTTCTGTGCGTCCTCATCTTGGTCGAAACCCAGCAATCGCCCACCTTTCAGTTGTTCAAGAATGACTTTTGAATGTCCGCCGCCGCCAAACGTTGCATCAACATAAATCCCATTTTCGTGGAGATTCAAGCCGTTGATACTTTCGTTTAGTAGAACAGGAAGGTGGTACATAGGTTGTTTCATTGTTTAGAGGGTCATTTTTCATTCGTCATTCGTCATTCCACCAAGGCGTTCGGCAATCATTTCTGCGATGTTTGTGGTCGATTTCTTAATGTTTTCGTATGCCGAAATATCCCAAATTTCAATCAGATTACCTTGTGGAATCAACACAATATCTTTGTCAATTTTTTTGGATTTTTTCTGATCGTTAGGAATTAAAATTCTGTCGTTAGCATCTAAATCTACCGGATTTCCTTCGGAAAGTACGCGAATAATCAAACGGTCTTTGGGGTTGTAAGGGTTGAGTTTACTAACATCTTCGCTTGTTTTGCGTTCGAATTCTTTGCGAGGCCAAAGTTCCAAACACGCATCAAACACGCTTTCACGAATGATAAAGCCTTCCTCGATAATTGCTGACAACAATTTCTTATGTGCCAACGGAAGTTTGAAACGCCCGTTGATATCCACTTTGCAGTATTCTTTGCCGATTAACATATTCATCACAATTCGATTTTAATTTTGAGAGTACAAAGTTACGAAAAAAAATCGAAAAAACCCAAAAAATCCCATTTTGTTAATAACTTTTTCCAAAAAATCCCAAAAAATCCCATTTTTGAAACCAAACACATTGATAATCAATGCTATTTTATTTAGGGCTATTTTTCGAGTTTTCAACATTCTATTTTTTTTCGTATCTTTGTGATGTTTTCGTTTTTCTCAACGACTAATAAAGTGTAACTTCACAAAAAACATGGAAAAACAAAATTTGGAAACAGAGTTCTTAGATATGTTGCGGAATCACAACCGCATCATCTATAAAGTGGCGTCGTTCTACACAGACGAAAACACTTCAATAGATGATTTATACCAAGATGTGGTGCTGAATCTTTGGAAAGCTTTTCCGAATTTTCGCAGAGAAAGTCAATTTTCTACGTGGATTTATCGCATCGCATTAAACACGTGCGTTTCGTTTTTCAGACGAAGTTCCAAACGACCAACGTTTGTAAAAACAATGCCAGAAATTAAAGTCGAAACTGAGGAAAACGAGGCTATCGCTGAGTTATACGCTTGCATCAATAAATTAGGAAAATTAGAACGTGCCTTAATTTTGCTTTATTTGGAGGACAGACCTTACAAAGAAATTGCAGACATCATGGGGATTACAACCACAAATGTTTCAACAAAAATCAATCGAATAAAAGATAAATTAAAACAACTTTCAAAAAATTAACATCATGGAATTAGATAAATTCAAAGAACTTTGGAATGAAATTGATGTGTTGAAAGAAAAGCAACAAATCAGCGATGAAAAAATCAAGGAAATGCTCAAAAATAAAGGCAAAACAACGCTTTCGAAACTTATCCGAATGGCAAAATTCAGTATGTTTGCCATGATACCGCTGGGCATACTTCTATGCTTTTTCTCGCATGAATTTTTTACCGCTGGAGGATACTACATAATTTGTCCGTTGGCATTTCTCTTTGTATGTATAGTGATGACACCATTCGAAATTTATCTCTATCGTTTTTTGAAAGCGATTGATTTTTCTCGCATGACGATAAGGGAAGTTTCGGAAAGAATTTTGAAATATCAAAACTTGGTTCGAATGGCTCAGATGTATGGAACAATCTTTTTTTTCATTTATTTGGGCACTTGGTACTATTTGTTTTACAGACTGACGATTGGCGCGGAAATCGTTTGGGTCGTCATTATTACTTTGGGTACTTTTTACTTAATCATGGGATTGGTCGCCATACCATTTCTCTACAAGAAACTTTACTACAAGCATATCAACCGCATCAAAGAAAGTCTCAACGAGTTAAAAGAATTCGAAAATAATAACCATTAAAAACAAAACGACAACAACATGAAAAAATTATTCACATCAATCATCGTATTGATTATCGCAACAAGCAGTGTTTACGCACAAAACGGAACTTACAAAACAGGTTCTTTACTATGGAAAATTTCCGGAAAAGATTTATCCAAACCATCTTATTTATTCGGCACACTTCATTTCAAGTCGGGCGATTTTTTAGCAACGGTTCCGGGTGCAACAGCAGCGTTGGAATCCAGCGAGCAAGTCGTGGGCGAAATGAATATGGCAAATATGTCCGAAATGCAAATGCATCTTCAACAAGCCATGATGATGCCGCCGAACATAACATACCAAAGACTCTACTCCGACGAGGATTATCAGTTTGTAAACGAACAACTCGCCTCTTTTTTCGGTATAGGATTGGAGCATTTGGGTATATTAAATCCGGCGGGCATTCAAGTGGCTATGCTTCCGGTTGCTTATTCTGTACATTTGCCCGAAGGCACTATTGAAGAGGGTTTGGATATTTTTATTCAATCGCACGCAACCCAAAATCAAAAACCTGTTTTGGAATTGGAAACTGTCGATTCTCAAATTCGCGTTCTTTTTGGTGCGAGTTTGCAACGTCAAGCGGATCTTTTGTTGTGTGCCTTAAAAAACATAGACCAAGAAATGGCAATGGTTCCGGAGTTAATCAACCATTATGTTCAAGGAAATTTGAATGATTTATATCGTTATTTAAGAAGTGATGTTTGTCCTGCAACACCCGCTGAAATCAATGCAATGAACAAAGATCGCAATGAAGCGTGGATGAAAAAACTTCCGGATATGATGAAACATAAATCATCGTTCATCGCTGTTGGTGCCTTACATTTGGCGGGAGCAGACGGATTGCTGAATTTATTAGAAAAGGCAGGCTATACAGTTGAGGCTGTTGTTCGATAAAACGTGCACATTTTTTCTGAAACATTCATCGCATATTCTGCACCAAAAATCAATGCTTTGTTGATGTCGCAATGTCCTGCCGGAATATCGAACATTACGGGATAATCATATTTTTCAGTATGTTCGGCGATAATTTCGTAAACATTTTTTCCAAAAGGAATATCGCTGTCTTTGATATTGGTGAATTGTCCGACCACCAAACCTGCCAATTTATCAAATTTTCCGGCACGTTTCAACGTCATCATCATACGATCGATGGAGTAAAGATATTCGCCAATATCTTCTAAAAATAAAATTTTTCCATCTGTATTAATTTCGGAATTACTTCCCAACAAATTACACAAAATTGCTAAATTTCCGCCAACTAATTCGGCTTTTGCAGAACCCATTTTGTTGAGTGAGTCGGATGGAATTTCAAAAGATTCAAATTCTCCGAAAATAGCGTTCTCTAAGGCGTTCAGACTTTCATTGGTTTGTTGAAATTTCGGAAAATTCAACGGCATTTCGGCATGAAGTGAGGCGATATTAAAATTTTTCAAAATATGATTTTGAATGACGGTAATATCGCTGTAACCGACAATCCATTTTGGAAATTTTACGAACTCGGAAAAATCCAATTGGTCGATGATTCGTGCTGATCCGTAGCCACCACGAAGGCAAATAATTGCTTTCACATTCGGGTCATCCAACTGCGTTTGGAAATCTTTTCGTCGCACCTCATCATCACCCGAAAATTGGTGAAATGATGCTGTCGCCGATTCTCCGACAATCACTTGAAGTCCCCAATTTTCAAGATGTTTTCGAGCGTTTTCAACAATCGAAACATCTAATTTTTTTGCCGGAGCAACCAATGCGACGATGTCGCCTTTTTGTAAAAATTTGGGTAACATTTTATACGTTTTGATGTTCTCTTCTCAACAAGTCGTTCACGGTTTTTACAGGTGAAAAAACAGCAATCGGAACTTCCACAAAAATCGTAATCCAATCTGCCATCGCACCGTTCCAAAGTCCCGGAAGTTCAAGGGCTTTCAACGTTTTGTCGCCAAGAGATTTTTCGCTGATAAATCCTGTTTCCGGATCAATATATTTTCGTAAATCAAACAACTCGCCTTTGTAATTTCGCACGCCGCAAATTAAATCCACAGGATTGAAATGCGATGCCATTTTCAGCACATCTTGTTGTTGAGGATTGGTTGGATTAATTTGCGATGATTCCACAATTTGCAACGAAATTTCGTTCTTGGTGTTTTTAGTCCAGAACGGTCCTCCACCGGGCTCTCCCTCGTTTTTCACCATACCACAAATACGCATCGGACGATTGAGTTTTTGAATTAAAACCTGTCGCTTTTCCTCGCGAGACCAACTCGAAAAATGCTCAAACGCAATGAGCAATTGTTTCCAAGAAAAATGAAAAATTTCCGTTAGCAATTCGTCTGAGATATCAGGATTTTCAAGCTCTTTGAGATATTCGAATGTTTTCTTTTGCAAGTCGATCAAGTAACTTGCAATCACTTTTTTGTAAGTAATTGTGGGCGTTCGATTTTTATCCGTCGTTATGTTATCGATATTTTTGATAAAAATCAAATCGCCTTGCAAGTCGTTCAAATTTTCGATTAACGCACCATGTCCACCCGGACGGAACACCAAATCTCCATGTTCGGTCAAAAATAATTGATTGTCTAAAGTTGCTGCAACTGTGTCGGTAGAAGGCTTTTGCACGGAATACGAAATGTCGTATTTCACAAGATATTTTGCCTCATAAATGGGTAGAATTTTCTCAACAAGTTGTTTGAATTTTTCCAAATGTTCGGGCGAAACCGTGAAATGTAATTTCACTAATCCATCACTTGCCGCATAACCGATACCTTCCACCAAATGCTCTTCCAGTGCGGTTCTTATGCTATCGGGATATTTATGAAACAACAATAAACCTTTCGGCAAATTCAAATAATCCATTCCCGAATCCAACAAAAGGGCGTCTAAAATTTCGTTGTAGTCTTCTTTTTCCAAGCAGTTTTCGATAGATTTTCCGGATTTTTCCATATTTTTTTTCAAAGCATCAAAAAATGCAAATTCTCGGATATTTTCGAAAAAGTAATGCATGGATTGCGGGTCTTTTTTTTCCAACAAAGCCGCATTATTTTGGTTTGGTTTGTATGCCGTTCGAAACTCGGAAAGCAGTTTGAACATACGTGATGCCGCCCCTGATGCCGGCACAAATTTAATGATATTTCGCCCTGCAATTTTGGTTTTGTAATTCGTCAACAGTTCGTCGATTTGTTTCACATCGAACACTTCGATTCCATCGTTTTTTGAAGCCGAACGCACCAATTTCGTGTAGGGAAATCCCTTGGCAAAAAACGCTAATTGTTGTTCAACATCTTGTGTTGTAATTCCACGTTTTTCAAGTTGTTCTAAATTCTTTTGCGTAAACATAGCATTTTTTTTTGCAAAGATAACATTTTTTTCGTATATTTGCAAAAAAATAATCTCCCTATGCAAGAAAGTAAAGGTCGTATTTCGCAAATTATTGGAGCGGTTGTTGATATTTCGTTCGCCGAGAATAGCCGTTTGCCTCAAATTTATGAGGCTTTAGAGGTCGTAAATCCTCAAAATGAAAAAATTATTTTGGAATGTCAGCAAGATATTGGTGAAAATACCGTGCGTTGCATTGCAATGAAATCCACAGACGGGTTGGCTCGCGGACAAGAGGTTTCCTGCACGGGGGTTAACATCTCCATGCCTGTCGGACCGGACATTAACGGACGATTGTTCAATGTAACGGGCGACGAAATTGATGGTATGCCGGCTGTGAAATTCACACGTCGTGCTAATATCCATGCAGACCCGCCGAAGTTTGAAAACTTAACCACAACGCAAGAAGTGTTGTACACCGGAATTAAAGTTATTGACTTGATTGAACCTTACGCAAAAGGCGGTAAAATCGGGCTTTTCGGAGGTGCCGGCGTTGGAAAAACAGTGTTGATCATGGAAATGATTAACAACATTGCCAAAAAATATCAAGGTCAAACGGTGTTTGCAGGTGTTGGTGAACGTACGCGTGAAGGCAACGATTTGCTTAGAGAAATGATTGAATCGGGCGTTATTCGCTACGGCGAGGCGTTCCAAAAAAGTATGGAAGAAGGCGGTTGGGATTTGAGTTTGGTTGACCCCGAAGAATTGAAACAATCGCAAGCAACTTTGGTTTTCGGACAAATGAACGAACCTCCCGGAGCACGTGCGAGAGTAGCCCTTTCCGGACTTACATTGGCTGAGTATTTCCGTGATGGCGATACTGAAAGTACAGGTCGAGATATTTTATTTTTTATTGACAATATTTTCCGTTTTACGCAAGCCGGTTCTGAAGTTTCGGCATTGCTCGGACGTATGCCTTCGGCGGTGGGTTATCAACCGACTTTGGCATCGGAAATGGGCTTGATGCAAGAACGGATCACATCTACCAAACGTGGCTCTATTACGTCGGTTCAGGCAGTTTATGTGCCGGCAGATGACTTGACAGACCCTGCACCTGCAACCACGTTTGCACACTTGGATGCTACCACAGTTTTGAGTCGTAAAATTTCGGAATTGGGCATTTATCCTGCGGTTGATCCGTTGGATTCCACATCGCGAATTTTAATTCCAAAGGTTGTCGGAGACGATCATTACGATACCGCAGAACGCGTCAAACGCACGTTGCAGCGTTACAAAGAATTGCAGGATATCATTGCGATTTTAGGTATGGACGAGTTGAGCGATGAAGATAAATTAATGGTTTCGAGAGCGAGAAGAGTGCAACGATTTTTGTCACAACCATTCTTTGTAGCCGAGCAATTCACGGGGATTCCTGGTGTTTTTGTTCCAATCGAAGAAACCATTCGCGGGTTCAAAATGATTCTCGACGGAGAAGTAGATGAATATCCGGAAGCCGCATTCAACCTCGTTGGAACGATTGATGAGGCTATCGAGAAAGGTAAAAAATTATTAGCAAATTCGAAATGAAATTAGAAATTTCAACTCCTAAAGAAACCTTGTTTGAGGGCGAAGTTTGCTCGGTACAATGTCCGGGTAAAGAGGGTCTGTTTCAAATTTTAGATCGTCACGCTCCGATGATTGCTATTTTAACCAAAGGGCGTGTAAAATATGAGATTTCAGGCGATACTTCTCCTCATTTCATTGAAATTGATCGAGGTGTTTTGCAAGTGATGGATAATGTGGTAACCATTCTTTCCGAATAAATATGAATGCACGGGGACGCACAGTATTAGCGATTTTAAGTGGTATTTTATTGGGTATATCATGGCTTGCACCGTTTTCCGTTGTCTTGATTTTTATCGCTTTTATTCCTCTTTTGTGGTTGTTTGACAATTTGGAAAAAACACCTGAACGCAAGAATGGAAAACGTTTTTTCGGTTATGCATTTTTGAGTTTTTTGATTTGGAATGTGATTACAACGTGGTGGGTTTGGAACGCTACACCGGCTGCAATCTTAGCATTTACAACCAATTCAGCGTTGATGGCGTTGATGGTTTATGGCTATTACATGGTGAAAAAACACGTGTTCAAAAGGCGGAATTGCTTGTGGGTTTTGGCGATATTTTTTACAGCGTTTGAATATTTTCATTTCGATTGGGATTTATCTTGGCCCTGGCTGACCCTCGGAAATGTGTTTGCTTTTCAACCAAGTTTCGTACAATTCTATGAATTTACAGGGGTTTTGGGCGGTTCAATTTGGATTTGGTTGGTGAATATCGCCTTATTTAATTTAGTAAAAAATGCAATTAATCTCGCCAATTGCAGAGATCAAGAAACCGGAGAAAAATTATTAAAACAAAAGCGTAATCTCAAAACAATTGCAGGCATTGTAACGTTTTTACCGATTGTCGTTTCATTGCTCATGTATGCAAGTTACCAAGAAAAAGGCAGAGATATTGAAGTGCTGATTGTTCAACCCAACATTGATCCTTATGGCGAACAATATGACTTGAATCCGGTTGTTGCCACCGAACGAATGTTGGATTTGGCACGAACTAAAATCACACCAAATACGCGTTTGATTTTGACACCCGAAAGCATGATTCAAGAATATATTTGGGAACACCGAATGACGGAATCACTGAGTTTGCAACGCATTCAAGAGTTTTTGTCGGAATACGACAGTATTGAATTAGTCGCCGGACTTTCGTCGTTTAGTTTGATTTCTGAGCGAACATCTGCTGCGCGTCCTTACGGAGATCTGTATTACGAGGCACACAACACAGCAATGTTGGTGAGTAAAGATTTTTACTGTCAAAAATACTACAAGTCGAAACTCACGCCCGGCGTGGAAATTATGCCGTTTGTGAAGTATTTTCGTCCGTTGGAAAAATTAGCCATTGATATGGGTGGAACGGTTGGAACCCTTGGTACAAGCCCCAATCGTGAGGTGTTCCATTCACAATACGGCACTCCCCCATTCTCGCCCATCATTTGTTATGAATCGATTTATGGCGATTTTGTTGCCGAATTTGTGAGAAATGGAGCAGAATTTTTGTGCATCATTACCAACGACGGTTGGTGGGGCAACACGCCCGGACATCGCCAACACGCCCGATATGCAAAATTACGAGCCATCGAAACACGTAAGGATATTGCACGGTGTGCCAATACCGGAATCTCAATGTTTATCAGTCAACGTGGCGATATTTCGCAACCCACACCTTATTGGGAAGAAGCCGTGATTTCGCAAACCATAAAAGCCAATGACGAAATCACGTTTTATGTCAAACACGGCGACTATATCGGACGTTTTGCGTTGTTTTTAGCATTCTTTTTGGTGCTGTATGCAATTGCATTGCGATTGCTTTTACGTGCAAATCGCAAATAATACGACCAATAACAAAGTTGTACAAACACACCAATGCCGTGAATTACCGAAGTATTTCATGCAACACCGCATGCGATTTGATTGGTAAAAAATTCGGAATATGTTGTCCGTAATAATTCAAAATGGAATGTAAATTATTCAACGATTCTTGCTCAACAGGGCGAATACCTAAGTAATTCGTGAGCTCACTCAAAAACATCAAATGAAATTTATGACAAGGTTCATGCGTGTTATCGAATGAAATGAGCGAATTGTAAACAAATTCAAACAACTCGTTTTCGGCTTGCGAAAAGCACAAAATTTTATTCAAAATTTCCGAAAGAAACACAAAGATACAGTGTTTTTCCATTGTGTTTGAAATGCCCGAATAATGGTGCAAAGCACGAGCATCTTTGAAAATTATCAGGTCGGATTTCGGGTGCTCGGGCAGATCAATTTCGATTAACGACAAAGGTTGAAACAATGAAATTTTCCCCTTATGTTTAGTCGAGCAAAATCCTTTCACGATGAACGATTGCAATCCCGAATGTTCAGTAAATACACGCACAATAAGGCTTGTTTCGCCATATTTCAGATGATTTAGAACGATACCTCGTGTTCGAATATACATGGTTTATCTATTAATAAAAATCTTTCCAACACCTCTTATTAATGAGCCGTCGTACTCATCAACCAAAACCGAAAAAACAGTGTAAACGCCCGGTTTAACACGTTGTCCATTACGTGCATGACCATTCCAAGTTGCCATTCCACCGTTGGCAGTGGTTTCGAAAACCAAAACACCACTTACATCGGTAATATGTACTTTTGCATTTTCGGCTAACCCTCGAATGCCGATTTCACCTGTAAAATCAGACCGTACAGGATTCGGAAAAATGATCATATCTTGTTTGGTTCGACTGCCCAAAGTTGCATTTCCACCATACGACATCAAGCCTTTATCGGTGCCAATAAAGACTTCGCCGGTTCTCGGATTGATGGTCAAAGCCGTGATAGAATTCGAATTTAGCGGACTGTTTTGCGTGTTGAAATGATGAATCATTTCTCTTCCGTCGGCAGACATTAAAAACACACCACTCGACGCCGTTCCGATCCATTTTCGATCTGCACCATCGATCGCAATCGCTGTTACATTCTCATTTCCGAACAACGGAAGTCCTTCGTAATTGATGGTTTCAAACGTTACCTTAGACACCAAACCGTTATTGGGCGGGTCGAACAATTGTCTGGACGTACGATTGATCAAAATCCCCTGTTCTGTACCCAGCCAAATAAACCCTCGTTTATCTTCCACCATACAATTCAGACCGCTGATTTGTTGGTTATTTCCATTATTCAAATCCGCTCTCAACGCTTCATAACCATTGCCGTTGTTGGTTTCTCTGAAAAACACCAAACCGTTCCATTGCGTTCGAATCCAAAGTTGATCGTAATAATCAATAATAAATTCTCTTGGATCAGTTGCGATAACATGCCCTAAATCGTAGGGTTTCCATTGTCCCGAAGGGTCGCGTTTATGTAGGTGATGTTCAGAATTTGCCGTGGTTACCCAAAGTTGATTTTTGGAATCAAATTTGACATCACCACCGCGAATATAATATCTATCGTCGCGCCAAAAGCCTCTCAAACTACTGTTTGTAGTATCGTAAAGTGTTCCCGTTCCGTCGGTGTTGCCCTGTGCTACACCCGCTTGCCACGATGCCACGAAAAATACATTCGGATTTGTCGGATCTTCCACAATGGAAATCGCATCGCTAATCCAGTGAGAAAAGTTTCGATAACTAAGCAGATTCCAAGTATTGTTTTGAAAATAATTAACGGTAAAACTTCGGTGTCCCGGTTCCCAGACAATCGAACCTACCCTGCCTTCTGCCGCATACAAGGTTGACAAACTGTGAGACAGGGCAAAAACATGATTGGTTGAAGGTCCTCGCGGAAAGATATTTTCTTGGAACGTCCAATCTAAACGAAGACGAGTTAAGCCGTAAAAACCTGTAGAAAGCCACAAATTATTTTCGGAATCCAATTCAACATCTTCCAATCCCCAAAACTCTGCTTTTTCTTGTGTGCTGCTCGAAATGTTGAAATCAGAATTATATTCTAAAATTTCATAAAGATAGTGATTCGGGATTGCTCGAAGTTGAAACAATCGATTTTTGCTGACTTTAATTTTGACCGTCGTGTTGGTATCCAAAATATCCCATTGCCCTTCGGAATCCCGCGTCCACACTGTATCGTAAGTGATATTGTTTTGAACGAATCGTTGATGAACAATCAAATGATTATTCCATAAATCTACACTCTCGAGCGATTGTCCGTATTGTGCATTGATGGGTATAGAATCCCATTCTCGAAAATCGCTCAGTCGATGAGAAAACCGATCGGCTTTCTTCAAACCATTGCGTGTTGCGACATAGATAGAATCATTGCTAAACGCTAGATCGTTAATTTGTAAAAACGAACCGTTCTGACCAATAAAATATCTTTCCGAAATTTCTTGTTTAAGCAGATTCAACACAACAATCCCAAAATCGCAGCAAAGATAAACCTTTTGACTATTTTCGATAATAATTTTGTTGATTTTTTTACTTCCCAACATTTGCCAACGTTGTATGTCCGGGATATTGATAATTCTGCCGTTTTGCAGAATCAAATCTATGTTTCCGTTTTGATAACCGATGATTTGAATTTGCGATGATGCGTCATAATTCGAGGCACTTAGCCCTACTCCGCTAAGCCCTTGAATCGTGGTTTTCCGACGAACGCTGTTTTCTTTTTTGTTGTAATAAAACAGTCCGTTTTCGGTTACAGCAGAAATTTCATCTTGCAAAACCACGATAGAAAAAACATGATTGTAAGAATAATGATCTTGCCATCGTCCGATTGCGGTTTGCTGAGCCAAACCAATCCAAGGACAAAGCCAAAACACGAACTGCAAAACACTTTTCAAACGATTCATTCTGCAAAGATACGATTTTTTTTTAACATACAACTAAATTGAAATTTTTTTCGTATCTTTGCAAAATCAAACAAAAAAAATATCATGATCAATTACAAAGAACTTGGATTAGTCAACAGTAAGGAACTGTTTGCAAAGGCAATGGCGGGACGATACGCCATTCCTGCGTTTAATTTTAACAACTTGGAACAAATGCAAGCCATTATTCAGGCTTGTGTCGACACCAAATCGCCTGTGATTTTGCAGGTTTCGGCGGGTGCACGCAAGTACGCCAACCAAACTTTGTTGCGGTATCTGGCACAAGGTGCGGTTGAATACA
>Ga0099364_10002913_pt1 | contig 27041 bp, 19 predicted proteins | sample TergutTh196P3_FD_73070 | JGI IMG/M metagenome (GOLD analysis project Ga0099364, IMG submission 73070) | Microcerotermes parvus P3 segment gut microbial communities from Pointe-Noire, Republic of the Congo - Th196 P3 | ecosystem: Host-associated > Arthropoda: Insects > Digestive system > Gut ... | reverse complement strand
CGCGGCGGCGCTTTCCTCGGCGGCGGCGGCGCTTTCTTCGGCCAGTGAACTGTTATGCTGGATGATCTCCGCGACTTCGCTGATGTTGGTATTGATTTGCTCAATGCTTCTCGACTGTTCTTCCGATGCTTTGGCAATCTCCGTGATAAGCTGGTTGCTTTCGTTTATGCCGGCTACAATCTCCGTAAGGCTTGCGGCCATTTCACCGGCTACATGGGTGCCTGATTCAGCCTTTTCCATTGAGGATTTTATAATCGAACTGGTTTCTTTGACGGCTTCCTCACTTCGGGCGGCGAGTTTACGCACCTCTTCGGCCACAACCGCGAAGCCTCTGCCGTGTTCTCCGGCACGGGCCGCTTCGATGGCGGCATTAAGCGCGAGCAGATTTGTCTGACCTGCGATGCCGTTTATCGTCTCCATTATTTTACTGACAGACCTGCTGGCTTCATTAATATCATTTACGGATGTTACCATTTCTTCCATCTGATGGCTGCCTCTTTCCGCGTTATTGATGATTTTACGCGTAAGTTGAGCGGCCTGATCTGCCATGTCCGCGTTTGTCTTGGTATTTTCCGCTATTTTAGCTATCGACTGCGACACGTCGTCCACGGATTCGGCCTGTCTTGTGGCGCCTTCCGCGAGCGATTGCGCGCCGCTTGCCATTTGTTCTGAGCTGTCCGCAATATTCGCCGCGGTTCTCGCTACCTGTTCCGCGCCGGACGACACCTCACCGGCGGAGGAGTTCATTTCGCCGAACATCTTATTGAGATTTTCACACAAATTATGTAACGCAAACCCCATCGTGTCTTTATCGGAGAGCACATCGACGTTGCTCGTCAGGTCGCCGTTCGAAATAGAGGTAAGCACCTCGCTTACCTCTATGACACGCTGGACAAAAGCGGCGCTGGATCCTATAGCCTGCCCGACTTCATCCTTGATTAACGCATACTTGCCTATAACCTCAATATCTTCGGGCCTAAGAATAATATCTCCGGTGGAACTGGCTTTTATCATAAAATTGGAAAGCGCGGTAAGGGGCTTGCTGACCAAACCGGAAACTAACAACGCGAGGAAAATACTTACCGGCAGGATGACTATTATAAGAGCGATAATAACAGTTGTAGAGGTTCTTGCGATATTTTCCGCTTCACTTTCGCTTTGGTGTACCAATTCGGAGTAATGCTGAGTTATTTCAAGCAAAGTCGCGATAACCTTGTCGGCGTTCGGCAAGATTATATTTACAACGTGATCCAAGGCGCCGTCCCTGTCTCCGGCGCTCAAAAACTCCACAACAATTCCGGCTTCACGGTGGATGGTATCGTGCGGGGCAGAAAGCTGAGACCATAAGTCGAGGACTTTGCTATCGGTTATGCGTTGCGCTTCTTCGCTGCTCATCCATTGGCCGAGCGCGCATGTCGTCGGATCTATAGAGCCCGTAAATTCTTTTCCGGTCAGCATCGTATCGGTCAGCCCGTTCCGCCAATCGTAGTGCCTGTTCAGTATTGTTGTAAAAGAGTTCGCGTAGTCCGAAAAGGCGAGTAATTCCATTTCCTTGGCCGTGAGAAAACGCGCTGAAACCAATCCGGTTATACCGAGGAGCATACCCAACATACACACAATCGCCATGGATCCAAAGATTTTTTTACGGATTGACATAAGAATATCTCCTTTGCAAAAAATTTAATTTTTTGTAAGTATAACACAATCGTAAAACGAAAAATACTTTAATGCAAGCATCAATTTCTAATCTTTGATCGCATGTTGATAAAAAAAAATAAAAATCAATATCATAATTTTCCGTAATCTGCCGTCCGGGAGCAATTTGATTTGCCAAGTTGTAATGAGCTTCATCGGAATGGGATATGATAATATCATGTTAGTCGGCTCAATTTTGAATTATCTAACCACCGGCTAGGCTATGGCCGTATTTGAAGCTGCTGTCAATAATTTATGGGAAGAAGATGTCTATGGATTGGTATCCTCTTTTAAACTCGGTTAGAATCGCGGCGATAAGCTGTGTCGTCGTGTTCTTCACGGGAATATTTGCCGCGTATTATACGGCTCGGCTTCCGCGCGTCCTTAAAGGTTTCCTTGACGTAATTTTTACGCTGCCGCTTGTGCTTCCGCCAACCGTGTGCGGCTGGCTGCTGCTCATGCTGTTTGGCGTAAGGCGGCCTTTGGGCGCTTTCCTCGCGCAATTCGGAATAAGATTTGTAATGACCTGGTACGGCGGCATACTCGCCGCCGTATTGGTCGCGTTTCCGCTAATGTACCGTACGGCTCGCGGAGCTTTTGAAAGTTTTGATGAAACGCTCGCCTATTCCGGGCAAACACTCGGCCTCAGCAATACTCGCATATTCTGGCGTATACGAATGCCCGCCTGCCGGCAGGGGATACTGGCGGGGACGGTTCTGGCTTTTGCGCGCGCGCTTGGCGAGTTTGGCGCAACCGCTATGCTTACAGGTTACATCCCCGGAAGGACCGCGACAATATCCACGACCGTTTATCACCTTTGGCGCACCAATAACGATGCCGCGGCATTCAGATGGGTAATGATCAATATTGGCCTCAGCGCGATTGTTTTGCTCGCTGTAAATATGCTGGAAAAGCGTGAGAAAAACGCGGCGGCAAGATGAGCTTGATCGTTGATATCAAGAAAAGGCTCGGAGATTTTCACCTTGACGTTTCACTCGAAACGGACGGCGGCGTATCGGGATTGCTAGGCGCTTCAGGCGGCGGAAAGAGCATGACGTTAATGTGCGTCGCCGGAATAGTAAAGCCGGACAGAGGTAAAATTATTTTAAACGGCACGACCTTATTTGATTCTGAATGCCGCATTAATCTGCCCCCGCAGAAAAGGCGCGTCGGGTACCTGTTTCAGAACTACGCGCTTTTCCCCAATATGAATGTGCGCCAAAACATTCTGTGCGGTCTGCATAACGAAAAAAACAAAGCCAAAAAGGAAGACTCGCTTCGAGAGATAATCGAGCTGATGCAATTAAACGGACTTGAAAGGCGCTCCCCAAGTCAGCTTTCAGGCGGGCAGCAGCAACGAGTCGCGCTGGCGCGTATCCTGGTCGGCAACCCCGATTTACTTATGCTGGACGAGCCGTTCAGCGCGCTGGACAGCCATTTGCGCGGTCAATTACGGATTGAAACGCAAAGGTTGCTCAAGCGTTTTGGCAAAGATGCGCTTCTGATAACGCACGACCGGAATGAAGCTTACCAGTTATGCAATAAAATCGGTTTGATTGACGCGGGGAAGCTGCTTGTTTATAAAGACGCAAAACAGCTTTTCGCCGACCCTGAAAACCGCCAGGCCGCGATTCTCACCGGCTGTAAGAATGTTATCCTTGCTAAAAAATCCGGTGAATACCTGGTTGACGTCCCTGCCTGGGGGATACAGTTCACGACGTCCCAACCCGTGCGAAACGATCTTTGCGCTATCGGCGTAAGAGCGCACTATTTCGACCCCGAAACAATTCAAAACCGCTTCCGGGTACGGTTCACGGACGAAATTGAAAGCCCGTTTGAATATAATGTTCAATTTCGATACGAAAATCAGCTTGACGCGTCCCAGGATATCTGGTGGCTTATACCGAAAGAAAAAAGAACGGGGCAGCTTCCCTCTGAGCTCGGCGTGACCTCCAATAACATCATGTTGTTGTACAGGTAGCCATTCTTTTCATTCGTTTATATTATTTTAAGGTCTGTAGCAATACGAATTGCATTGGCAAGGCTGTTTGCGCACAGTTTATCGTAAATAATATTTATAACCATCTTAACGGTGTTGACCGAAATATTTCGGCTTGCCGCTATCTCGGTACGCGAAAGCCCTTGTGAAAGGTCCTCCAGGATTTCTATTTCTCGATTTGTCAGGGGAATTTCGTCGTGAGAACGATTAGCGGCCATATTTTCCGATACCATATAGGCCTGCCGTCTTGCGAATGCCGATGACTTGCGATTTATGTTCTCAAGCCATTTTTTCGGAATCGAACATTTGCCGTCCCTGAGCGCGGCGCCTGTAAGCGTCCGCATGTCTTTTGAATATTGAATGAATGGTATGATGATATTGTTCGGCTCGGCAAGCCTGTAGGCCTCTGACAGCGCGGATACGGCCTCCTCCCGCCGTTTGAGCTGGTAAAGCGACAGCGCTTCCAGAACCTTGAACACAATCCTGCCGATCAAAAGCGTCTGGCTGTCCCGCACGTTTTCCAAAAATGCCAGTAACACATTATACTGCCGGGTCGCATACCGGTACTGCGCTTTCATCCGGTTTGCATAGTTCGCGAAAAACACAGGATTCGTATGCGATGAAAAGTCGGCTTTCAACCAGTCCGGTATCCGTTCGGGCTGACCGAGCGCCAGATAGTAGTGGCTGCGGGCAAAATCATACGCTTCGTAGCGGGCGGCATAGTCTTTCACGTCAAGCAGTTCTTCCATTTCGCACAGCAGAGTCTTCACTTTTTTCATATCGCCGCGGCCAAAGGATATACACATGAGATTGAGCATCGCGCGGTTTTGAATGTCATACTGATTTTTAGCGCGCGCTTTATCCAACGCCTGTTTTAGATACCGCTCGGCATCGTTCAGCTCCCTGCGGTAAAAAGACAGCTCGCCGCGCGCCAGATCGTCAAGGCCGTACAAATTACCCTTTAATGTATGGGACGCGTGGGGAATAGCCCGCGACGTCGCTTCGATAAACTCCTCCGGCGCGCCGGCGCGGTTCGTTCCGACAAGCAGCGCGAAAGTTCCCACAGGTTGATTTGTGGACGGGCCAAACGCCGCGTATGGATTTTTATCATAATAAAAGCGCTGCTTTTCAAAATAAGCGTCAAAATCGTATACGTCGGTCTTTGGGCACATGATCATTCTTAAAACCGCCCAGATGCCGTAAATCTCAGCGAGCGCGCGATTTTTTTCAGGAGATTCGGGGCGCGCCTCGTATTCCCTTACATATTGTTCCGCCCGCGCGGACGATTCATCCAACATGCCAAGGCTTATTCTTATCTTTAAATTCATCGCGGGAAACAATGGATTCCGCGCCGCCGATTCTTCCGGTATGCGGTCCAGTATCTCCTGCGCGAATCGCGCGATATCCTGCGGCATCTGCAAGTTAAAAGAATAAACGATACGCATAATCGCGTCATAATTCCCTGATTTTTCATAATATGAGAGAGCGTCAGCCTGATAGTTGTTGCTTTCGTACCACAAGCCGGCTTTGTTATAAGTATCGCGTTTCTCCTCGTCGGATAATATGTATTGATACTGCCGCAGATAATCCAAAAATAAATGGTGAATCATGTACGCGCCAAGATGATAATCATAACGAATATAGGCGTTCAGCAGCTCCATTTCCCTGATGAGCGCGCCGTCATCCGCAAGCGTTTCGATGAGGTTGGCGGCAAAACTGTCGATAAGCGAAATACGAAGCAGGAAACGCCATAACGGCTTTTGGCGAATTTGGGAAATTTCAGTTTCGATGAGTTTGAAAATATTCGCTTTCATCGCTTTAAGCGCGTATCGCTCATATTTCGTATCTTTGCTGAGTGAGCGTCCTATCAGGTTGATCGCAAACGCCCATCCTTGCGTGTCGTCGTATATATCCCGTATATTGTTCCTCGAAACAGGGAGCGCCAGTTGGCTGAAGTATTCCGCGATCTCATCCTCCGTAAAGCGCAAGGCGTCTTCACTGATTGTAAAAATACGCTCGTGCAGCATCATGCCGACCATGTTGATTTCCGGCATAGTGCGTGAGATCAATATCATTGTCATGTTTGGCGGCAAGATGTTGAGCGCCATCTCGAAGAAGCGGAGTACGACGGGATTGCGCACAAAATGGAAGTCATCATACACCATGACATGCTTTCCCGGAAACGTGGTTGTGTTCCGCACCATCTCTTCCACTTTCGCAAACGCTTCCACTGTCTCCGGAAACCCGATTTCCAGGATACGAGCCTCGGATTCCGGCCGGAACAACGAAATTGTATGCGCGAAACCCGCCCAAAAACGCGTTCCCACATTGTCCAATTCCGAAAGCTGTATCCAGGTCGTGTCCGCGCCGTATGTCTGTAAAAACGAATAAATTGTGCGCGTCTTTCCATAACCCGCCCCCGCGTACACCGCGACCAGCGGGAAGTTAACGGCCTTCTCCAGCAGCTTCTGCAAGCGCGGACGTTCCAAATAGGCGCTGCTTTGATGGAAGTTGTTTTCATTGGTATTGAAAAAACGTTTCTCAGTCATGATTCACATAATTTTTTCTTTTGTTGGAGTTTCGTTTTGTTTATCCATTCTTCTGTCCGCCGGAGATCAATAATTACTAAACAAAAACAAGCTATTGATTAATAATATTGTATTAATCAATAGCTTGTTTGTCAAATAGGGGTGTATTTTGCGATTTTAAAAACAGATTATGGGAGATTGATATAAACTTTTGAAAATACTATTTTAATAAATGTAATTTCACCAATATTAAAAGATTAAAAGGCTCAATCTGAGAATGGTTTATGAGAAGAGGGTTGATGGGGATGTCATCGCGTGAAAAACTTTTCTTGACCATCATGATGTTTTTTGCCGCAGTGTCCTTAGGCGGAGTGACCCTATTTCGCCAAATCCATCCGTACAGCAGACTCTTTGCCGCGTTGCCGATCGTCTTCATCGGAGGCGTAACCACAGTCTTTTCATCAAAAAGGGATCATAATTTCAAAGCCGAGTCCGATCGCAAAGAGAGCGGGCACTCCATCGCGACCGGCATGTACGACTTTCCGCCCAAAGCGAGTTGGGACTTCCCCGCAAACATGCACAGTGAGATTCTCGCCCCGATCGACGAGATAATATGCGCAGACGAAGTATCTCTTGACATGGATATGGCCGCTCCCTGCGCAAGTGTGTTGATTGTTGCCCCGACCGAGGCAGACATCGAACTTATCAAGAACTTGCTGAGACCCTACGGAATGAGAGTAGATTGCGTGGATAACGGCCAGTCTGCGATCGAACTTATCGCCGCCGACGACTTGAAGTACGACGCGATATTCATTGATTACCCTATACCCGTAATGGACGGATTCGAGACAGTCGACCTGATACGAGGAATAGCCAGCGAATACGCCCTAAGCGTCCCAATAATAGCGGTATCGTCCGACAAAACGATCGGCAAGGACGCGTTCATGGAAAAAAAATTTCAGGCTTTCGTGGCTAAATCGGCCTGCGCCGTGGAACTGGACGGTATAATAAACCGCTGGGTGCGCGAGGAGGCCCGCTCGGCGCCGAACTTCCGGCAATATTGAAACATTTTTTATCAACAAGAAGATAGAATATATTAGCCTGGTTATCGTACAATGAAACTACACTCAAGCGTATGGAGACGTTGGCGCTAAAAAAGTCTCTTTAGGTTTTGTGTAGATGTAATCGTGTCTTTTTGCAAATTTTCAAAAATCCAGCCGAACCCGATGCAGCAACGCAAGCTCACACAATCACGAGGAGGAAAAAGCATGAAAGTCGGATTATACTCTATCACATGTTCGGGAACCTGGTATCGCGACCGTCCAGCCATGACTTTGGAGGAGTTTATTGATTTTGCGGGGGATGTAGGCTACGACGGCGTGGAAATTGATCTCAAGAGGCCGCATGGTTCTCCTTTGGATCTGGACGCCAAGCGATGCAAAGAAATACGGTCTTATATCGACGCCAAAGGGCTGGAGCTCCCCGGAGTAGCCGCCAATAATAACTTCGCCTCTCCTGTTCCGGAACAGCGCGAAAACGAACTCCTGATGGTCCGTGAGCAAATCCGGGTGGCCAAAGATCTGGGAGCCCCTGTATTGCGCCTATTCGCCGCTTGGCCGGGTATCACCTACAAAAATGGCCTTGCGACCTATGAAGAGACTCGTGATAACTACGCATGGTATGGAGCTCTGGACTACGAAAAAAAAGAAAACGTGGTTACTTGTTTAAAGGAGTGCGTAAAGTGGGCGGAAGACGCCGGGATTGTGCTGGCGCTTCAGAATCACAGGCCGGTAATCGAGCGCTATCAGGACATGCTCGATTTTGTAGAATGGGTGGACTCTCCTTGGCTGAAGTGTAGCTTTGATGCTCCAAATGTTGTCCGGAGCAAGGCTATGCAAAGCGATACGTACATCTCAAACGCGGTGCGGACGGTCGGCGATAAGCAAGTGATTTGTCATTGCAGCGCTGAATTCGACGAAGATAAGAATGGCAATGCTTGTCTTGTCCTGGAGGACACTCGCCTTGAGACCGTAGTAAACTACCCGGCCTATATAAAAACCCTAAAGGAAGTGGGATACAAGGGCTATATCAACTACGAATACTGCCACATTCCTTTCCGCTTTGGCAAAATTCAAGGATTTGACTATGTCGAGAAACAGGTTCGCCTGGCCCTGCGTTATTTGCGCGGTTTAATCGATAGTTAACAAGCGCCGGCACGAAAAACTGCAAGCCGCCTGTTTTCAGGAAACACAGTCGGCTTGCGAGGAGGGATGGCGTTATGGACGGGCAGCGTGATACGGCCGTACGTTGGGTTACGGCGTCGCTGTTGATTTTGATTGCCGGGTACGCGATGTGCAACAACTCCATGTCTGTGCTGATGAGCCGAATTGTGGAAGACTTTTCGCTGGCAGGCGCGCGGCAGGGGATGATGAACAGCGCGCTCAACTTTGGTAGTATCGCCGCAATCCTGCTTGTCCCAGCTTTACAGGGGCGGGTCAAGAAGAGCGACATGCTTATTGCAAGCGCCCTGATACAGACAATAATGTTGGCGATAACCGGCCTTTCCCCATCTTTTTTCCCGCTGCTTGCCGCTTGCGTATTTATGGGAGTGGGCGGAGGGTGGGCCGATAATTACATTAACTCGTCGATCGTAGACATCCACAGGGAAAACAGCGCCAAATATATGGGCCTGCTGCACGGATGCTACGGAATAGGCTCCATTTTTACTCCTCTTATGCTGCAAGGCCTGGTCTTTCTGGGAGGATGGCGAGGGGCGTATCTGAGCGCCACAGGCGTAATGGCAATAATCGCGATACAGTACGTTTGGGTTTACCGCCAAAACAAAAATGTATTCTCCAGCACAATCAACGCCGAAAAGAAACTGAATTTTGAGCAGGTCGGACAACATCTGTCCGACCGGCAAAGTCTGCTCATAGTGTTCTGCGCTTTTCTATTCGTGGCCGGGCAGAGCAGCCTTCTGTCCTGGCTGGTCCACTACATGCGGACTCGATACCAAGCCGAGGCTTTGGGAGCTATATGCGTCTCAATCTACTGGGCATGCGCTACATTGAGCCGGTTTATCGCGCCCCACATCAGGATTGCCTCGCTGCGTCTGATCTGTGTAAGCACTTTGATTGCGGCTGCCGCGCACACCGTGGGCGTTCTTTCGGGCAATTCAACCGTAATGCTGATCATGACAGCCATTAACGGGCTCGCCTGCGGACATGGGCTGCCTATGCTCATCCATGTCGGCGTATCCCGTCATCCGGGCAATACTTCCATGGCGACCTCGGTTATCATCCTGTCTTCCAAAACCGCCATGATGGTGACGCCTCTATTGGTAGGGTATCTTTTTGCAATTTCCGCGGACGTCGGTATGCTGCTGTCTTCCGCGAGCCATTTGGCAATGGTGGCGCTGACAGCCTGCATGTTCTTGAGAGAGAAAAAAATGCTTAATTAGTCAATGTACGTCCTATGTCCGCGGTGATAGGCGACACCGGCTTTGTCAAGCTGGAGACGGAGGTCTTTGAGTTGCCTGGAGCGCTTATTGCGTTGTTGGTTAATAATAGTAACGGAAAGTACCACAACGACCACCACATAGGGAATCATCAGCACAAACTGCGAAGGGAATCCGGTTGATTGTAAACGCATGGCCAAAGCGTCTGAAAATCCAAATACCAGGCAACCCAACAGGGCGTAAACCGGATTTCCGCCACCGAAATTCATAGCCGCGGTGGCGATAAATCCACGCCCTCCTGTCATTCCTTCCACAAACATGCTGGTGTAGCTCATCGAGAGGTGAGCTCCCGCTATTCCGGCAAAAACGCCGGAAGCAATAATGGCCAGAAATTTGGTACGCTTGACGTTTATACCCGCCGTTTCAGCCGCAATAGAGTTGAGCCCCACACAACGCAGCCGCAGGCCGTACTTGGTCTTATACAAGTAAAACCACAGCAGGGCGATACAGATGAACGACAGGAACTCCACCAGGGCGTATCCACTGAATATGCTGTAAAGCACAGGATTGCCGGCAAGAAATTCCAGATCCAACCTGGGCAAGGAGACAACGCGCGCTTTCGGAGGAGCATAGGAACCCACCACTCCGTAAAAGCGTTGAAGCAAAAAGCGCGTAAAGCCAAGCGCCATTGTGTTGACCGCAACGCCTATCACGATGATATTGGTATCGTACTTTATATGGATGAAGCCAATGATTGCCGAGATGACAACACCAACCGCAATGGCGCCAAGCAAACCCGTCAGCCAACTGCCTGTGGCGGTGCCGGCTGCAATTCCCACGAAAGCCCCAATCAGCATAATCCCTTCAATGCCTATATTCATGATGTTGGCTTGCTTTCCGATAATAGCGGCAACCGTCGCCATCACCAAAGGGGTGGCCGAGCGTATGGTAGCGCGAATCAGGTGATACGTAAAAATCTTTGGTAAAGTCGTCAAATTTCCAGCCCCCCATGTTTTGCCGGCGATCCTGGTTTTTTTCGAAGCCCCAATTTGTCCACAAAATCGAACAAACCGTCGATGGACAACATCAGGATCAGAATGGGAATCAGCGTGTCCACAACCGATTTCGGCACGCCGGAAAAACGCTCCATTCCAAGGGCGCCTGTCTTGATAAAGGCAATCATCAGTGAGAAAATGGGCAGTTTTCGCATGTCGTTGTGCGAGATCAGAGACGCCAACATTCCATCAAACGCGGTGTTGAGCGAAAAATAATCATACATGGAGTTGTAGGTGCCCAGCGTTTCTATCGCTCCCGCCATACCGCCGATCCCGCCTGAAAAGAACGTGGCAAAGAGAACCATATTTTTGGAAGAGATGCCGGCATATTCCGCGAAATAGCTGTTAGTTCCCATGGCATTCATTTTATATCCGAGATTGGTTTGATGGAGCAGCCAGTAAACAAATAGATAGGTGAGAAGGATCAGATACAAAGCCGTCGTGATTCGGCTGGGCGGCAGGATGCGCGTAAAGCGCGCCGAACGCATTACATCAAGGGTTTTGGCGGCGACGTCCCGCGCTGACCACACATTGATGATCATATAGGACGAGAAAAAGATGGCGACGTAGTTCATCATCATGGTGACGCAAATTTCGTTGACGTTGAAAAACGCGCGCAAAATTCCGGGAATGAGCGACCATAACGCGCCGGCCAAGATTCCCACCCCGAGTGCCAGCGGAAGGTGAATCGGCTTTGGAAGACCTGGAATCAGACCGGCCCCAGCCGCAAACAGCGCGCCCATGTAAAGCGATCCTTCAATGCCGAGGTGGAAAAATTTTACTTTGCTCGCTATCAGAAAAGCCATACCTGTCAAAAAAATGGGCCCAAATTTCTCAAGGGATGTCCCAATATTAAACCTGCCCACAAATGCGCCCTTTAAAAGTTCGCGGTATGCTATGATCGGGTTATATCCCAGAATGAGCAGCACAAGGGCGCAGAATACAAAAGGCATAACAACCTTTAGAATCAACTTAATTGCTTTTCTGTTATTCATGCCTGTTTTTTATCCCCCATCATCAGGAGTCCCAGTTCTTCGATATCTACTTCAGGGCCTCCCTTCAATTTTCCTGAGATACTTCCCTCGTATAAAACAATGATCTGGTCGGAAAGGGACAGAATTTCGCTCAAGTCAGCGCTAACCAGCAATATTGCAATCCCCTCCAGTTTTGCCTTGTTTATGATGTCGCGGATGGCTTCTATTGCGCCGACGTCCACTCCTCTGGTGGGCTGGGCCGCAATCAGCAGTGGTTTTTTCATCCCCACCTCGCGCGCGATAACGATCTTTTGCGCGTTTCCGCCCGAAAACTGTCCGGCCAAAGATTTGCCGTTTGCCGGGCGAATATCGTACTTTTCGATCATGGCGTTTCCGAATTCAACAATTTTCTTTACCTTGCGCCGCAGGGGGGAACTGAATTCACGGTTGCCAGTCTGGGTGACGTACAGGTTGTCGTAGACGCTCAGGGTTTTGTTCAGTCCGCGCAGGTTACGGTCTTCGGGAATATGCGCGAGCCCAATGTCTCGGATTTGTTTGGGGGATAAGTTGGTTATATCTCTGCCATTCAGGTGGATACTGCCACCCTGGCTGGGGCGCAACCCGGCCAAAGCTTCGACCAGCTCGGTTTGGCCGTTACCCTCAATCCCAGCCACTCCAAGAACCTCTCCCTGGCGAATGGAAAAGCTAATGTTCTTAATAGTGGATAATTCCCGGTTTCCCATCACAAAAAGATGGTCGACCCGCAGCACCTCTTCGCCCGGATTGCTCTTCACCGGCACGGAATCGAACTCTATATCCCTTCCTACCATCAGTCGGGAAAGCTCTCGCGGTGAAGTATCGGCAGTATTGACAGTAGCCACAAATTTCGACCGCCGCATTACAGTGACACGGTCACTGATCTCCATGACTTCGCCCAGCTTATGGGAAATGAAGATAATGGTTTTACCATCCTGCTGCATGCTGCGCAGAACCACAAACAAACGCTGTACCTCCTGGGGCGTGAGAACGGAAGTCGGTTCGTCCAAAATCAAGATCTCAGCGCCGCGGTAAAGCGCCTTTATGATTTCAACGCGCTGCATCTCGCCTACCGAGATGTTGTTGACGATTTTGTGGGTTTGCACATCAAGATGATAATTTTCGGAGTATTGTTTTACCAACTCCTCCGCTCTGACGTAATCCAGCCTGCCTAAACGTTTAACAGGCTCCATCCCAAGTACGACGTTTTCAAGCACGCTTAACTCATTAACCAGCATAAACTCCTGATGCACCATACCGATCCCAAGCCGGATGGCTTCGTGAGTGTTGTAATGCGCGCTATTAATCTCCTCGCCGCCAATAGTAATTTTGCCGTTGTCTATAGCATATAAACCATAAAGGATTTTCATAAGGGTTGATTTTCCAGCGCCGTTTTCACCTACAAGAGCATGGATTTCTCCCTTTTTTAGATAGAACTGACCTTGGCTCACAGCCTGTACAAAGGGGAAGTGCTTATCGATCTCCTCCATGGCAACCAGCCATTGCCGTCCCATCGAATGTTCCAACTCAATACTCACCTGCCTTAAATATAGGGACAGGGCCGTTAGGCCGTAGACCCCGTCCCTTGCTTTCTAACGGCGCAAACAATACATTAAGTTAGGTTAAAACCATGGACGCACGCCAGGGTGCATATCCACTACTATTTCGCCGTCGATTATTTTCTGAGCGATCACTTCGGCTTCATCCTGAATGTGCTGTGGGAATTTATCTCCCCAGGCTTCCTTGAAGACTGCGAAGTCGGTTAAGCCAACGCCGCCGGCAGCGAGATCCATGTACTTGTAGGAACCGCCGTCGAAATTACCGGTAATGAATGCCTCAATAAGCGTATAGGCGGCTGTTCCCACGTGTTTATACATGGAAGTAACCACAAAACCGGGGGCGAGGTCATCCTGGTTGTCGTCCACGCCGATCACGTATTTTTCGACCTCGGCCGCGGCTTCAATAATTCCAAGTCCTGTGGCGGACGCCACTTGCGCTATGATGTCGGCACCCTGTTCGTATTGGGCCAAGGCGAGCTCTTTGCCTTTGATGGGGTCGGTATAGGTTCCCGCAAAAGCCTGAAGGATGGTAATGTCGGGATCGATGTAATTAACCCCCTGCCTGAAACCCACCCAGAAGTCGTTGATCAAAGGGGTTTCCGTTCCGGTAATCCAGCCCACAATCTTTTCCTCATTGATGTTAGGAAGCTCTGTATAGGTCGTCATCAAGGCGCATACCACGCCCACCAGGAATTGACCTTCATTGGGAGCTGTTATAGCGCACATTATATTGGGATAAATTTCTCCGTCATCGTCGTAAAGCACAAAGTCAATAGTCGCAAATTTTTGGTCGGGATACTGGCTTACCACGTTTCTTGCCGCTTCGCGCTGCTGACCGGCTAACACGCAAACCAGATCGTAACCCCCATTTGCGGCGGCCAGAATATTGGATTCAAAATCAGCCGTCGACCTTGCTTCAAACAAATCGACCGTAATACCATAGTCTCTTTCCAGATCGGCTTTTGCCTTTGCCATCAGGTCGTTATAAGATTTGTCTCCCAACATGCCGGGCAAAGAAATAACTACCTTTGCGTTCGGAAACTCAAGTTCCGACCTGTCCCCGGAAGGCGCGGCAAGGACGCTGTTTGCCGTTGCAGCTAATACCAATACGACAACCAAAATAAGCGACAGATATTTTTTCATGATCCAACCTCCTTATTTTTTTCGGACACACAATAAGCATAGTACAAAACTTAATTGGCGACCGCTCCGTCAAGACCTATGCGTTCGATAACTACCTGCTCTCCCGACCGGCGACAGCGTAACATTCCCTCCCTTCCATACAGTTCCGGACCGGATTGTCCTCTGTTCATCCTCGTTCGATGCCCGCCTTTATCTCATCAATTCCAATTTCCCGACCCGACTCCACCGAACGGTAAAATCCGTCGATCACCGCCGCCGTGTTGATGGTTTCAGCGGGAAGTACAAAGGGTTCCGTTTCACCCAACACGGCGCTTGCAAAATTGTCCACCAGGAAAAAATGTCCTTTAAAGGGGTGATCCGCGTACGGAATTTCAGTCAATACGCGTGGTTTAAAGTCCGCCTGCATTCCGTGGTAAACACCCCATACATTGAGATCGGGGAGGGTTGCTCCCGCCTTGTTTCCGGCTAAGATCAACTGGGAACAGTCCGGCAGATTTGCCGCCCAGGCAACTTTGAAGTTAACAGCCAGGTTATTCTCTAATACCATGCTGCCTGAAGCGAATTCTTCCACCTCGAACGCCTCGGGCGGATAGTTCGTCTGTTGCGTTACGCCAAGCGATGCGCCACTTTCCCGGAGGGAAGTGGACACAGTTTCTCCTTCCCGTACGATATTCGATGAAGTAACTCCGCTGATTCGCTTGAGCTTAGGATTACCAAGCATCCATAGCAACGCATCGATTTGATGTACGCCTATGTCGCAGAATGCGCCTCCGCCGTTTGTTGCCTTGAGATGAAAAGCGCCCCACCGCGGCACTCCTCTGCGGCGAATCCGGTTAATTTCGGCATAGTAGACTTTCCCCAATGCGCCATCCGCCACCAAGTCTCTGACGGCAAAAATTTCGGGGTTGACCCGCGCGGTCTGACAGGCCATAACTAAACGCCCCGTTCTGGATGCAATGTCGAAAATAGATTTCGTTTCGGAATAACTGAGAGTAAGAGGTTTTTCGCAAAAAACATTAGCTCCGGTCTCAAGCGCCATCCGGCACAACACGCCATGAAACGCGTTAGAGGTGCAGATAGAAACAATTTGTGGCTTTTCCCGCTCCAACATCCGGGTAACATCTGCATAGAATGACGGAATATTGTGTTGCAGCGCTATCTTTTCCGCCCGCTCAGCGTTGGTATCGGCAATAGCAACTAAGTCGGCCCGGTCTGCCGCACTGCGAATCGCCGGTATATGGGCATGTTCCGCTATCATCCCCGCTCCGATGACAGCCCATTTTAACTTGCATTGGGTACTCTTTCGCACATTCATCCAACAATCAACACTTTCAACATTTTTTTCTCCAAACTAAAAAAAGTCTCAGGGGCTTCCTTTATTATTGAAATCACAAACCTCAAAGACCACGTTACAAACATGCTCCGTTTACGCATTTTGGTTGGAAACAAATACAGCGTTTCTTCATTTTCAGACGGGAACCTCTGTCGCCGTATCATTCGTATCTATTCGCCGATACCAACGACACTTAACAACAATATAAAGTATAACAAGTCATTCTTCCTAATCTATCTGTTTCTTGACAAAAAATATCTCTTTATTGTTTTTTTAGAAGCTTGACGTCATTTTCCCAAACAGTCTTTGCATGATGCTCTTGCTTGCTTGTGGCGGGAGGATATACATTATTGCTTGATTGCCTTGCCTCCGCAATTGCTTTGTTGTATTGGCTGCGGTATTGCAAGGTGGAACATCCATAAGTGCGTTTAAATAGCTGAATAAAGTAGGAAATACTCTCGAACCCACATTCGTAGCAACATTCAGTAGTGGATTTCCCTTGCTCCACCAATTTGGCCGCATGAGCCATACGGACCTGATTCAAGTAAGTCCAGTAAGTAATTCCGGTGATGGTCTTAAAGTATTTGCAGAAGTAATACTTGTTTAGGCTCATCTTGTTTGCGACGTCTTGAATTGTAATCTGCTCCGCGAAATGTTCGTTTGTCCAGTTAATAAGCCATCGCAGTTTGTCGCCCTCAATGGCGTTTGCCTTTACAAAGGTTTTCTTCTTTTCCATAATGTGGGATTCAAACAGCTCGAATAGATTCAGCAGGCAGCGCAGCCTTGCATAGATACTGTGATCCTGCCGTATCATCTCTTTTATGATACAGCCGAACTCCTCCGGGCGCGGATAGCAGACAGGCAGGCAATCCATGTGATTACCATTGAAGTCATAGATTTTTTCCAAATCAATAAAATTGCGAAGATCGTTCAACGATATCTTAAGTACGTACATGAGGCCCGGCGATTTGCAAATATTAGTGGAGTGAACGGTAAAAGGGTGGATAAAAATGACCGCATTTCCACCGTTAAGCAATATATTTTGGCGGTTCGCCGTAACCATACCCTTCAGTTCTTCGCAATAGAGAATCTCCACAGTATTGCCGTAATGGAGAGGAATCAGCTCATCGTATGGGAAGTTCTTAAAATGAATCGAATAGGGAATTTCTTGACTGAAATGATTATATTCCGTAAATGTATATGTATTATTATAGGGCAATCTACCCACGCGTCTGCGTAGTGGAGGAGGCTTGCTGATCCGCGTATCCTGTGTCATAAGTAAAGTCATTCCCTTCTGCTCCCGCCTATGTGATCAAAGAATATTGCTTATCGATAAATTAGTCAACGTACTCTCGGAATTTTATTGGGGCAGCACGATCGGGGCGGCAGGCGACGCGATTTGCGTTGACAAAACAAGATAATATATTTAAAATGTGTAGTGTACAGAAATAAACTAAAGTAGATTCTATTTTTTATAACCGTGCGAGTCTTAGTATTGCTCGCGCGGCAATGAGGGATGTGTTCTGTCCGTTTACGCGGCGCATTGAGCGGGAGATGCCAGTTTGGATACAGTCTGGAGGAAATAATTGGACAAGACGGCGGTTGAAAACCCGGACGGTAATAAGTACATTTTGGATTGCCGGAGCGTATCGAAATCCTTCGGTGGAACGCATGCGCTAAAAGGCGTCGATTTTCGGGTGAAAAAGGGACAGGTACACGCGCTTCTGGGTGAAAACGGCGCGGGCAAATCCACGCTTATGAGGATTATTATTGGTCTTTACAAGCAGGATGCGGGATCTGTTTACCTTGAAGGCAGGCCGTACAGCGTCGGCGGCCCCGCTGACGCTATCAAGGCCGGTATTTCAATGATTCATCAGGAGCTTAACCCCGAGCCGCACCTCTCGATTGCGGAGAGTATTTTCCTAAACCGCGAAGATACTTATAAGGGTACGCCCTTCCTGAATAAAAAAGAAACCAATCGACGCGCCAGGGAGCTTCTTGAGCAGAATAACATTGATTTGAACCCCAAGACGCATATGGAAGCCCTCACGCTCGCGCAGATGCAGATGATAGAAATTCTAAAGGCGGTGTCAAGCAACGCGCGCATCGTCATTATGGATGAACCCACGTCCTCGCTGGACAGCGAAGAAACCGAGCGCCTGTTCAAAACTATCCGAGGGCTTAAAGAAGACGGCGTTACGGTTATATACATATCGCATCGTATGGAGGAGATATTCAGTATTTGCGACTCTTACTCGGTTTTGCGCGACGGCGTGTTTATCGGGTCGGGAGAGCTGAAAGACGTTACCACCGATGAAATCATTTCCATGATGGTTGGCCGTAAGGTTGAAAGCGTGTTCCCAAAGGTAGACTGCGAAATGGGCGATTTTGTTTTCAGGGCGGAAGGATTGACGGGGCATGGATTCAGCAATATCAGCTTTGGTGTGCGCGCCGGGGAGATACTGGGCTTTTCCGGGCTTGTGGGGTCGGGACGCAGCGAAACGATGCGCGCTATTTTCGGGTTGGACAAGTATAAAAGCGGAAAGACCTACCTGAACGGCGAGGAGCTTCACGTAAGATTTCCCAAGGACGCCATATCAAAAGGCATCGCAATGGTCAACGAGGATCGTAAGCATTATGGGTTGTGCCTGTTCCGTTCGCTTAGAGAGAATATTTCGCTCCCCAACTTGCGCGCAAGGCAGCGGGGCGTTTTGATTAACCAAAGGCGCGAAAAGGCAGAGTGCAAAGAAATCGCAAAAACGTTAAACGTAAAAATGGCCTCGATAGAAGCCGAAGCGTATTCCTTGAGCGGCGGCAACCAGCAAAAAACCGTACTGTCCAAATGGATTATGTCCAAGCCAAAGCTGCTTATTTTAGATGAGCCGACTCGCGGCGTGGACGTGGGGGCAAAGTCGGAAATACATGCGCTGATGAGCGAGTTTGCGTCGGAAGGAATGGCGATCATTATGGTATCCTCCGAGCTGTCGGAAATAATGGGCATGTGCGACAGAATACTGATCTATCACGAAGGCAGGCTTAACGGCGAAATCAGCCGGGCGGACGTCTTGTCCGGAAAAGCGGACCAGGAAACAATATTGAGAAAGATGTTCGGCGGGTAATAAGGAGATTGAGTGAGTATGCAAAAAGGTAAATCAATACTTGGCATGGATCAGCATGATTTTAACCTGTTTACAAAAAGGTACGGCATATCACTCGTTATGGTCGGCATGTTCCTGCTCCTGACGTTTTCATCCCCCAGCTTTTTGACGGTCAATAATCTTACAAATGTGCTTTCAACCGTTGCGCTTAACGGCATCCTGGCGCTGGGCATGGTGTTTGTCATCACCGCGGGAGGTATTGACCTTTCCATCGGCGCTATGCTGGCCCTTGCCAGCACAACAATAGGCGTAGTGTTGAAGGCAACGGGAAGCAACCTTTTGGCCTGCGTTTCGGCGGTTCTGATTTGCGGTTTTCTCGGGTTTTTAAACGGCGTCCTCGTCGCCGGATTTAATATGTTTCCCTTTGTTGTAACTCTGGCAAGCCAACTGGTTATCCGCGGTTTGGGGTATGTGATTTCAGGCGGCTACTCTTTCGCGCTGGCCAACTCGTCCTTCAGGCAAATCGGGCTTGGCAGGCTGTTTGGTACCATCCCGTATCCAATCCTCATGCTTGGCGCCGTGTTCATAATATCCTTTATACTGATGCACTGGACCAAGTTCGGTCGCTACGTTTACGCGGTCGGCGGCAATATAAACGCCGCAAGGGCGTCAGGCATAAACATCTTTTGGACCCGAACTCTTACTTTTATAATAAGCGGCCTTTTTGCGGGGGTTGCGGGCATAATAATGACCGCCAGAATCAACGCGGCGCAGCCGAACATCGGCATTGGGTACGAAACGGACGCCATCGCGGCATGTGTAATAGGCGGAACTTCTTTTGTGGGCGGCGTTTCCACCATCCCCGGAACATTGATTGGCATTGTAATAATCGGCCTTATTTATAACGGCATGAACCTTATAGGTATCGAGTCATACTGGCAGACCATCTTTAAGGGCCTTCTGATTATCGGCGCGGTTATGCTGGATATGACTATCAACCGCAAACGCATGTAATTAAATTTGCCCTTAAACGGGTAATAAAAAAAGAGGAGGCAGTAAAATGAAAAAAGTATTGGCACTGGTTCTGGCACTTTGTATCGCAACGGTTCTTTCGTGTTGCGTAACCCCGGCGTTCGCGTCCGACGTTCGCGTTGCTTATATCGCGAAAAACACCGTAGACGCTTTCCACGCCCAACTGAACGGCGCGGCGAGAACCGCTCTCGACGCGCTTGTAGCGGACGGCACCATTGCGCGCTGGCAGCTCTATGATGGGCTGACCGACCCGATTACGCAGGTAAACCTGCTTGAAGACGCGATCAACAGCGGCGCAAACTTCGTAATCGTTCTCCCCGCCGAATCGGAAGGAAGCGCCCCGGTCGTAACGCGCTGCGCGGAACTGGGCATTCCGGTTGTCGTTGTAAACTCAATGACCAATAACACCGAGGAGCTTGCCACCGCTTTCGTCGGCTCGGATGACGTTGAAGCCGGTGAAATAATGGCGAATTTCGTCCTTAATTTGGTTCCCGACGGCGGAAAGTACGCCCACATGATGGGCGTTGTCGGAAACTCGGCGCAAATCCAAAGAGGCGAAGGCATCCTTAACATTATGAGCAAGGTTGACAATTGGGAAAGCGTCGGTGATTTCCCGGCCGACTGGTCCGCCGACAGGGCGGTTCAGTTTGCTACCGACGCAATCACCCAGCATGGCGCCGAACTCAAGGCGATTATCTGCGATAACGATGATATGTCCTCCGCGGTTCAGGCGTATGTCAATTCCATCGGTCGCGGCGACATCGTTTGCATTGGCGTCGACGGCAATCCCGGCCCGCTTCAAATGGTAAAAGACGGCGATCTCCGCGCGACAGTTCTTCAGGACGGCGCCGGTCAGGTCCTAGCCGCCGTTAAACTGATTCCTGATATCATTGCCGGCGGAACGGTCGAAAAGACCATAATGGTTCCGTTCACGCTCGTAACGCCCGAAAACGTTGATAACTATCTCTAATTAATAAAAATAATGGCCGGAAGCGACCCGATTAGGGTTGCTTCCGGCCATTTCATAATAAGGGACAAGCGGCGAAAGTAACTATGGAAGTATATAAAAATCCAAACTGCAAAAAGGTCAGAGGCAGCCATATCCTGGAAGTTTGCTGCGCTTATTGTAAATGCTTCATCGCCAGCTATCAAAAGGTTGGCGATAGTAATTTCGTGAAAATGTATAACGATAGAATCATTGAGGGTTCAATCGATTTTTCGAAATACCATGGCGCTTTGTTCTGCCCAAAATGCGGCGAGCGGATAGCCACGCGATATATTACCAAGATGGATAAAAAAGAAGCGTACAGATTTGTCCCTTCCGCGTTTAACAAAAAACGAGTTAATTTACCTTAGAGACTATCCCTCAGATAACGTAAACCTCTGATATAATCCGAAATATACACGCGTTGTTCGCAGCGCGGCGGATGAATAAAAATTTCCGGAGGTGTAAAAATGGCGTGTCTCGTTGGCATCGACCTGGGAACGCAGAGCGTGAAAGTTATGATAATGGATGAGCGCGGGAATATGTTGGGGCAGGGTTCCGAGTCTTACGACTTCACAATCCCGAAGCCGGGTTACGCGGAGCAGTCGCCCGACGCATGGTACGAGGCGTCGGCCTCGGCGATTTCACGCGCGGTGAAATCTTCTGATGTCGAGCCTCATGATATTGCGGCCGTCAGCTTCTCAGGCCAGATGCACGGCCTCGTGTGCGTGGACAGCGCGGGAAAACCGCTGCGCGACGCCATAATACATCTCGACCAGCGGGCAAAGGGCGCGATAGCCCAAATATACGAGAAGCTTGGGAGCGATTTCGTCGCATCGAATGTTCAAAACACTATTTCAGCCGGATTCCTGATAGGTTCCTTATGCTGGATGTATTTGAACGAGCCGGATTTGTACGGGCGTATAAAATACGTCATGCCGCCCAAAGATTACCTCAAATTCAGATTGACCGGCCGCGTTGTTACGGATTATTCAGACGCGGCGAGCAGCGCCGCTTTCGATAACGTAAAACTGTGCTGGGCATTGCCCCTTATAGAGGGGCTTGGCCTTGACGCGAGCAAATTCCCCGAGATACTGCCGTCGACGGAAATTATCGGCGAGGTGACTCAAGCCGCGTCGGACGACACGTTACTGCCGGCGGGGACAAAGGTGGTTAACGGCGGCGGCGACACATTCATGCAGGGTATCGGAAACGGCATAACCGATGAGGGAGTTTTCGCCTGCAACATCGGCACGGCAGGCCAGGTTTCCACGTCCTGCTCAAAGCCATTGTACGATAAACTTCTCAGGACAAACACATTTGCTCACGTGATGCCGGGCCGGTGGAACGTCATGGGGGCCTGCCTCACGAGCGGTGTTTCGCTTAAATGGTTTGCGCGCTCGATACTTGGGTTAGGCGATTACGCCGATATTGGCGATGAGGTTTCCAAACTGAGGCCCGGAAGCGACGGGGTGATTTTTCTGCCATACCTCTCGGGTGAAAGGACGCCTCACCTCGATGCTTTGGCAAGAGGGATGTTCTGCGGCCTCACTCTTGGACACGGCAAGTATCACATGGTTAGATCCGTAATGGAGGGTGTGACGTACTCGCTCCGCGATTGTATGGAACTGCTGACAGGCATGGGAATAACATGCGACAGGATTATCGCGTCGGGCGGAGGAGCGAACAGCGGGGTCTGGATGCAAATGCAAGCGGACATACTTGGCCGCGAGGTATGCAAGAGCAGCGTATCGGAGCAGGCATGCATGGGAGCCGCTATAACAGCCGGAGTTGGGGTTGGGGTGTATAGGAATTATCCCGAAGCGTGCCGCGAACTCGTAAAGTTCGAGGATAGGATATTCACGCCCATTAAGGAAAACGTGGAGGCTTACGGAGAGTATTACCCCATATTCCGTGAGCTTTACGCCGCCAACAAGCAGAGCTTCGCGAAACTGAGCGCGATGTCCGGCTTGAAATAGGGCGCGAATAATTCCAGTCAGGGAAAAAATATGGGGAGCTCAAAATTCGTCACGATAAACGGGACGCGCTTCGGCGGCAACGCGCCGGTTCGCGTGGAAAGCATGCTCAAGACGCCGTTGTCCGATGCGGAGGGTTGCGCCGGGGAACTCGATGAATTGAGCAAGTCAGGCTGCGAGTTGGTGCGAATAGCTTTTCCCGACGAATCATGCAAGGCTGATTTGAAATATCTGATCGGAGTATCGAAAGTGCCGATAATGGCCGATATCCACTTTAATCACAAATTCGCCATCGCGGCTCTCGATTGCGGGGTATCGTCCATTAGAATCAACCCTGGCAATATGACATCCGTCGAGGGACTTGCCTCGGTACTTGCGGTGGCTCGCGCAAACGGAGCGGTAATCAGGATTGGCGCAAACGGCGGCTCGCTGAACAACAAGCAGATAGCCGCCGCAAATGGGGACAGGGCGTCCGCGCTCGCGGCGGCTGTTGAGGAGCAACTTGGACTTTTGGTTGACGCCGAGTTCGAGGACATTGTCATTTCTGCCAAGTCGTCATCAGTCAATGAGACGGCGCGGGCAAATTTCATGCTGTCCGCAAAATATCCGTACCCAATGCACATAGGGATCACCGAAGCCGGCAGCGGAATAGACGGCGCGGTAAAAAGCGCAGTGGGTCTAGGCCTCCTTCTTGGGCAGGGGATAGGCGATACCATGAGGGTCAGCCTCACCGGGGACTCCAAAACTGAGGTGGAGGTTGCGTACTCTATCCTGCGTTCACTCGACATGAGGAAGCGGGGCGTTAACCTGATATCGTGTCCGGGCTGCGGCAGAAGGAGGGTTGACGTCGCCGAACTCGTCGCGAGGGTCAAAGCGGTCATACCGGACCCCGCTCCCGACGGACTCGACATTGCCGTGATGGGCTGCGAGGTAAACGGGCCGAGGGAAGCGGCATCGGCTGATATAGGAATAGCCGGGACTGAGAGCGGCTTCGTTCTGTTCGAGAGGGGCGTGCCGGTATTGTCCGGGAGTCCCGGCGAACTGGAAGAATCTTTTACCAGGCGCTTGAGGGAATTTTTGATAAAATAGCGGGTGTCATTGCCTTATATGTCGAATTCTATCCAAAATTAATGATATAAATGGCGTACTAATACGTTCCGATAAACGTGTACTCCGTGTACTCGCTGAGAGTACGACCGCCGCAAAAAACTGTTGTGAGCAGTATAGCACAAGTGTTAAAATGTGCATGCTCGTTATGTATAAAGAAACGAAAATATGCTGACAGCAGGCATATAAAAAGGAGGTAATGTAAGTTGTCTAAAAGAATCACAATGTTATTGGCGGTACTGTTGTTCTGTTTCGTCTTTGCGGCGTCGGCAAGCGCCGACATTAAGATTAAGCTGCCGGAACCCCAACGCGACGGGGGAGAGGGGATTTTCGCCCTTATTGAGAAACGTGCTTCAGGATTGAGGGATGAATTTCCGAACGGGCCGATAACCGACGGCGAGCTGTCGACGATACTATGGGCGGCGAGCGGCCTCAACAGGGGAGGTGGCGGCTGGACGGTGCCGATGGCTTTCAGTATGCCGCCTTACGTGAGGATATTCGCGGTGAGACCGGACGGCGCGTTCCTTTACGACTGGAAGGAACAGTCCCTGATAGAGGTTACGGGCGAAAATATCCTCTCCAGGATATCTGATGATGGATTCGTCCAGACGGCTCCCTGCGTCCTGGTTTTCGTCGCCGCGCCGGACGTACTCGGCGACAGGGTGGGAATGTACGAGGGAAACACCCTTGAGTATATAGCGACCGGGGCTATGACGCAGCATATCTATCTCGCCGCGGACGCCTTGGGGATTAGCGGGCGTTACATGATATTTATGAAGGCGGACGCGATAAGAAGCGAGCTGAAGCTTGACGAGTCGGAAAAGCCTCTCTGCATAATGCCTTTGGGCAAGAGATAAGGAACCGTCGTAAATTACGGCAATTTGACATAAATACTATTGCGGTTGTTCTGTAAAACTGACGCGCAATGCGCACCCCTACATCGACGGTGGATATTGTAGGGACGCGCGATGCGCGTCAGTCGCTCTTTAAGGACTTTTCTTTCGGGGGACGTAAAGCAGGGCTCCCGCGATCGTCGTGAGGGGGGCCACAAGAACGAGACCGAAGCTGCCGACGATAGTGTGCAGAATCTCGGCCGCAACGTAACTCATATTCAAGATGTTCCATTCGGGAAGTCCCTGCCCCATGAAAAGCATCAGCATGGCGATGTATCCCCCGCTGTATGCGAGAAGAAGCGTTGTCGTCATGGTTCCGATGACGGCCCTTCCAATTCTGTTGCCGGAGGAAAACAATTCTTTGCGCGAAATATCGGGGTTATGCCGGACGATCTCATTCATTGCCGCCGAGATGTCCATCGAGAGATCCATCACGGCGCCGGACGCCGAAAGAACGACGGCCGCTATGTAAATGCGCGTCAGATTCAGGTGAGCGAATCCGGAGTAAAGCAAAGTTTCGGAAAAGGGAAGCACCGCGCCGCTGACGCGGAACTGCCGCGTGAAATACAGGGCCATGGCGGCGGTTATCGCGAGTCCTGTGATTGAACCCAGAAAAGCGACAGTGGATTTTTTTCCAAGCCCTCCGACCAAAAAAAGAATAATCGCCGTCAAAACACAGACGATCCCGAAGCTGAGGAGAATCGGCTCTACCCCTTTCAACATAAGTGGTATCATCACCTTCCACAGGATCAGTCCTGTGAATAAAAAGGAAACGAGCGCCTGAAAACCGACAAAACCTCCATAAAAAAGCAAAAAAAGCGCGAAAATGACCAACAGGATAAGCTCAATTCTCAGCCTGTAATGATCAGCCGTTTGAGCCATAGTTATCACGTCTCCGATGGACGATATGTTCATCAACACGCGGTCGCCCGGCTCGAAAACCCTGTCAAGTTCCATTTTACCCAAAAAGTGGTTGCCGGTGCTGACTGTCTGCCCCTTCCACCTTCCGGTTAGCAGCTCGACTTCGACGCCTTGCGAGCCCGAAAGAACCAACCCATGCTGTTCCATATGCGAGTTGTCAACGGAGATTACCCGCCCCTCGGCATTTTCGATGCCACGGGGCAGGCGCCCCTCAAAACCAGTGGGAACGAAGTACAGCGCTAAACATAAAAAGAGGACGACGCCTGAAAAGGCGACGTCCTTCTTTTTTGCGCTCAGTGAAAAAAATGGGAAGCGCTTTTTCATTTACTAAAAACCGGCGGCCTCTCGGACTTTCCCGATAATATCCGTGTTGTCGTAGTAACCGTTAAACTTCTCGTGCCCCACTCCAATGGTGGAAACAGGTACTGGCAGACCCGTGTGTGAATAGGTTGTCCAGCCTATGCCCGCCTTCCGGTTCAGGATATGGGTCAGCTTGAGCGTTATGGGTTCGTAACCACCGTAAGCGAGGTAGTATTCGCCTGTGTTGGCGGGGCGTTGATCGCGGGGCTTCATGCTAACCTCGAAAGCCGCCGCCAGGTCTCTCATTTCATAGTCCGCCAGAGCCAAGCCCAAAGCCTCGAATGCCTCGGCGTCTCCTTCTTTCATCTGCGCCTCAAGTTTCTCGGTTGTCTCCTTGTCGTAGAACCTCAGCCCGTAAAAATCCTCTATGAGTGGCATAAAATCCTCCAGCCTTGCGTTGGGGTTATCCGCTCTAAATGCGGCGACTATACCGTCAAACGCGATGTAAGACCCCTTCTGATGCTTGAGCTTCCCGAAAAACGCGTCATATTGCGTTCCCGCGAAACCAATGGCCATACCTCCGGTTTCGTGGTCGCCCGTTACTATAATGAGCGTTTCGTCCGGGTGCTCCATATAGAAATCATAGGCTACCTTAACACCCTCGTCGAAGGCGAGAACGTCACCGATCGTCGCCATGGCGTCGTTGGCGTGGCAGGACCAGTCAACCTTGCCGCCCTCGGCCATCATGAAGAAGCCGTCCGGGTTGTAGAGAACTTCGATACCCTTGGCAATAAACTCGGCGAAAGAGATCTCTCCCTCCGTCCGGTCGATTGCGTAGGGCATAGCCGCGCTGCCGTCAAGAACAGGGTTGATCGTTACTATCTTGTCGTCTCCCGCTTTTATCGCGTCGAAATCCGCTCTCGTGTTGAACATCTTGTAACCGGCCTCGG
>Ga0099364_10002912_pt1 | contig 27042 bp, 24 predicted proteins | sample TergutTh196P3_FD_73070 | JGI IMG/M metagenome (GOLD analysis project Ga0099364, IMG submission 73070) | Microcerotermes parvus P3 segment gut microbial communities from Pointe-Noire, Republic of the Congo - Th196 P3 | ecosystem: Host-associated > Arthropoda: Insects > Digestive system > Gut ... | reverse complement strand
CCGTTGGCTCTTTTCTATACAAACTTTTCGATACTAAATTTAGTTTTTACAGTGTTTTATATGTCTGAACTTTGTGCATGATTTTGAGAGGCGCTATAATTCCCGCCTCTGCTAAATAGGCAGTATAAGATGTAAATCCCCATATAAAAAATGAGAAAATTTTATCATGCTATGCAACAGTTTGATGAATTGTTGCATTAGGGGATAAACATTGATATATGTTGGATTGATCTATATTTGACCGATTGCAAAACGAGATTAAAGTTTGAAAGTTTACGTTAATCGGAGCGCGAAAGAAATTTCAGAGCGGGATACGAATTGTTACAGTGAAAGGCGTTTTTTCTCGTCTTCGCGAGCCGTAGGCGAAGCGATCCAGTCAAAACGGTTGGAATTAAAAGCAAAGGCAAAGAACTGGATTGCTTCGCCAAAAGGACGGCTCGCAAAGACGAGGTCGGGGCACGGCAATCCAGTTTTTATGCAAGGCATTTAAAAAAAATTTTTGTGGTAAAATTCCTAATGCAACAATTCATCAAATTGTTGCATTGGAGAGTAAAAAAATCATCACATATCCCACGCAAAGCCAAATATCAGCGAGATTAATATATCCCGATATAAAGCCAATCTATAACGCAACCATGAATTTTGCCGCCCTGTCGGTAATAAACAGCGCGGCTAAAGCCGTCATCTGAACGCGGTTTTTTTGCCCAAGCAGTTAATCCAAACATCTTCAAAAGTTTTTTCATTTTAACGGTCAATTCAGTCACCTAAATTTAGTTGTTCCTTAAAATTTATCCCAAATTTTTCAAATATCCTGCTTAACCTTTGTAAAGGGAGCCCCACGACATTAAAGTAATCTCCGTCAATACGCGAGACGAAAAGCGAAGCATACCCCTGAATGGCGTAACCTCCGGCCTTTCCTTGAAATTCGCCCGTTGCAATATACGCCTCTATATCATATTTGGACAATTTACGAAAATAGACTAAGGTCGTTTCGGCCTCGGTTATGATTTTACCCTTAAATATCACGGTCAAGCCTGTAATAACTTTATGTTCCCGCCCATTGAGCATATCCAACATTACTCCGGCTTCATCAGCGCCGCCTGGTTTGCCGAATATGTCGTTATCTATTGTAACTAAGGTATCCGCCGCTATGATAAGAGCTTCCGCAAAAAGTTCGGAAGCTCTTTCAGCTTTTAAAACGGACAATCTGCGGCAAGCGGATTCCGGAGCTTCGCCGATTGATATTGACTCATCGATATCGGGGCTGTACGTCTCATAATTGCAGCCTATCGACGATAATAAATCTCTTCTTCTCGGGCTTGCGGAAGCTAAAATTATCTTCAATTTTTACCCTGATACATGAAACAATATCATCAAAAACGCCAAAGATGCGCAATATACTGAAAAACCTTTCCAACGCCCGCTGATGACAAATCTTCGCAGTAAAATAAGCGAGAACAGCCCCAAGGAAAAAGCAAGTAATGCTCCAAGCCACCAATATGAGGGCAAAGTTACTTCTCCAATTTTAAACATTTCAAGGACTTCCAGAAACGTGGCGCCCGCTATAGCCGGAATCGAGATCAAAAAGGAAAAACGAAAAGCTTCCTCAGAAGGCAGCCCGGCTAAACGCCCCATGAAAATAGTGGAACCGGAACGGGATATTCCGGGTATTACGGCTATCCCTTGCGTAAACCCGACCAAAAGGCCGCTGCCAAAAGAAATTTCGCGCGCTCTTGATTTTTTAAATAAATCTCTCATGTACCACAACAGCAAGGATGTAAAAAAAAGCCCCGCAGCGACAATAATCGGGGACTCTTTCGCTTTTTCCACAAGCGTTTTTAACGGTAAAGCGATCGATGCCGTAACGATATTTCCAAACAATATAATCCAACCGTAACGCCATCCCGTCCTCTTACGGTATTCCGGCTTAAAAAATCCGCTCAGCCATTCAATAGCCAAAGAAAGAATATCCTTTCTGAAAAAAAACAATACGGCAAGAAGGGTCGCAAAATGTAATACTATGTCATATCCAAGCATATTTTGATAGCCAAATAACATCTGAAAGAAGGAAAGATGAGCGGAACTGCTTATTGGAAGAAATTCCGTTAAACCCTGTATCGCTCCCAAAAATATTATCTTTAAGTCCATACGAAAGCTCCTTAATCAGTAAAATTTATTATAGGCAAAATCACAGGATTTGCCTGGCTGCGCTTGCGTATATGTTCCCGAATGCACATTTTAACACGCTTATTAATGGAATTGATGTCAAAATCATGTTTCTTAAGCATATCTTTAAATGATTTTTCTAAAATCTTTATCCCTTCTTCAATAAAATCGTCCTCATCATCCTGAAACGGAAACCCTCTGGTTATGATCAAAGGTTTGGCGGCAAGGTTCCCTTTCTTACCCAAAACAGCCGATACTATCACAATCCCTTCTTCTCCAAGCTCCAATCTTTCTTTGATCACGGCAGGCTGGACCTGATCGAAAGAATTGCTGTCGATCATGACCGATCCGACGTTTACTTTGCCTTGTACCTGCGCTTTACAGTTTTTATTGAAAGTAAGGACGTCTCCATTTTGAAGTATAAAGATATTTTTACCCGGGACGCCGGTTTCTGAAGCAAGTTTTGTGTGCCTGAACAGATGGCGGGATTCCCCGTGTATGGGAACGAAGTATTTGGGCTTTATTATATTCAGCATCATTTTCAATTCTTCGGCGGACGCGTGCCCCGAAACATGCACTTTGTCATGTTTCTCGTAAATAACCTCGCATCCTGTATCGAAAAGCCTGTTGATCGTATTATTGACTAATTTTTCATTGCCGGGGATCGCTGAAGCGAGCAGTAATACAACATCTTGCTCTCTTAATTTGACTGCCCTGTGCTCGCCCCTGCTCATCAGTACCAGTCCTGAAAACGGTTCCCCCTGGCTGCCAGTCGTCATTACAACAAGCTGATTATCCGGGATTTTATCCATGTCCTCGCCCGGTATTATCGTTCGCCTGTCTATATCAAGATACCCTAAAGAAGCGGCTAATTCCGTGTTTCGCATCATGCTGCGCCCGAGAAAAATGACTTTACGGTTGAAATGAGCCGCTACATCCACCACCTGCTGGACCCTGTGCAAATTGCTCGCAAAAGCTGAAATTATTATTCTCCTGGATCTATATGTTCTGAATATTCTTTCCAGCGTGCTTCCGATTATGCTTTCGGAAGGGGTGAAACCGGCTTTTTCCGCATTTGTGGAGTCGGACAGCAGTAATAAGACCCCTTTTTTTCCCTCTTCCGCAAATCCGGCATAATCGGTAAGTTTATTGTCTATTGGAGTGGAGTCAAATTTGAAATCTCCCGAATGCAATATCCGTCCCAATGGCGTCTCGATTGAAATTCCCACTCCATCCGGGATTGAGTGCGTCACGGACATGAAGCGGACTTTAAAAGGGCCGATATCTACTGTTTCCCCCGCATGGATTTCGTTCAAAATCGGATTATAATTTGGAAGTTCATCATTAAATTTTCGGGCGACCATGCCCAAAGTCAAAGGAGTTCCGTAAAGCGGAACATTCAGCCTTGGCAGGACGAAAGTTAAAGCTCCTATATGGTCTTCATGCCCGTGGGTAAGTATTATGCCTATTATTTTTTCCCGGTTTTTTTCCAAATAAGATATGTCAGGTACTATAAAATCAATGCCGGGCATGCTTTGATCGGCAAATTTCAGCCCTGCGTCTATGACGATGATATTATCTTCATACTCTATTACATACATATTTTTGCCTATTTCACCAACCCCTCCAAGGGGGATAAAGCGAAGATTTTTTTCTTTTTGTTTCTTGCGTGATAAAATTTTTTTTGAATTCATGAATGCTCCTTAATTAATAAATATAATATTATGGTAGAATACCCCCGAAATGCTGAAAGGGAGTGTATTGCTTTGCAAAATAAGATGACGGAAAATTCAGCGACAATGACGAAAAGCGGATATGAACGCCTGAAAGCTGAGTTAATTGAACTGAGGACGACCCGAAGAGCGGAAATTTCCAGACAATTGGAAGAGGCCCGCTCATTTGGAGACTTGAGCGAAAATGCGGAATATGCGGCGGCTAAGGATGAACAGGCAAGGATCGAAGCAAGAATATCGCAGTTGGAAGCGCAGCTTTCAAAAGCAAAAATAGTTGACGCGACTAACCTTGATACAAGTAAAGTTGTGCTCGGGGTAAACGTGACATTTGAGGATGTTTCCCCAAAATCGCCCCTACAGTATTCAACTTTTACATATACGATAGTAGGCTCGGAAGAATCCGACCCCAAAAACAACAGGATATCTTCACGCAGCCCGATAGGGCAAGCTTTGATCGGACGTGGGGTAGGGGATAAGGTTGATGTAAAAATACCACGGGGGGTTAGGAAGCTTAAAATAATCAACATTTCAGCAGCTGAGTAAACTCCGCTGTCCGTTAGCTTATTTCTGGGGTACAGGCGCTTCAAAAGGATTAAATCTCTCCTCGTTTTTTAATTCCAATGGGGTGCCTGTAAAGCCTACTCTTAAAAATAATTTATTTTCTCCTCCAACATTACGGTCATTTCTGTATGTCAGTTCCCATACCATGCAATCGTTCAAGTAGCGCAATGTATAATTCATCTCTTCAAGAAAAGAAGCTTTAAGGTCATAGCCGCCAAGGATGTTTAAGGACAAATATTTTCCAAACGGAATTCCCAGCATCTGGTAAATTCTTTCATTTCCAAATTCCTTGTCCCAATTCATGGAAGTCTCTCCGAAAGCCCAGCTTCGGACGTAGGCGGTTCCAAGTTTTAACTCCTCTAAGTTATACCGCAATCCTAAAATTGAGCTTATAACATCCTGCCTCATACCGCCTTCATCATAAAACATTGTTGCTGCGTTAATATTTAAAAATGGGCCAACTGAACCAAACTCCGACTCCCAGTAACTTTCAGCCGCAGCTTTAAAACGTTTTTTCCATGGCTCAGTTTCTTCGGTTCCATCCAAGATGGTTGAGGCCCTGTAATTTCCCCAAGCCGCTGAAATACGATACCAGGCTGAGTCGCTGCCTTTAAGCCAGGGGGTTCCCACAGTGATTTCAGGGCTTGTATCCAGTTCCCCTCTGTATTGGTATTCAGCTTCCTTTTGAAATTCCGTGTACTGGTTTTTTTTCCAACGAAGCTGAGCAAACCAATAAGGCCTTGTAAACCTTAAAGATATATCAGGGCGATACTTTTTTTCATCCCACATTCTATCCCAGGAATATTCCAATTCTCCCTCAAAAGAAAAGTCTTTTCCGATTTTTTGCTCCAAGCCCGCGCTCCATTCAAATCCGATATCGGTCCAATATAGAATCCCCAAGTTTATACCTCCGGATTCCCAGGTTATCGGGCCTGAAAACCCGATTCCGGTTCCTTTGGAACTCTGAAATGAAACGGTGGGAAAAATAGCTGATTTTACTCTCGTTTCCCTGTTTACGTTTATTATATAATCAAATGGATAAGTAAAAATATATTTCTCGTCAAGGTATACGCGTGGGTTTCTTACAATTACCCTGTGCCTTGGGATAAATATGACTCTTTTCGCCTCAAGGCGATAATGCGGGTGATCAAGCGCGCATGTAGTCAGGGAAACGTTATCCCATTTAATGACATAATCTCCGTCGAAGCTGCTTTTGCCGCTTATGATTTTTCTTTCCGCCGCAAGCTCATAAGGTATCGCTTCGAGATTGTCTCCGTAAACGTAAACCGTCGTCCCATTAACTGCCATTGTGCTTTTCGCTCCGGTTAGAACTCCTTCGGAAGTATTGATATCATACAGCAATTTGTCGCCGCGAAGCACCTGGCTGTTGTTGGTTAAAGTCACTCCTGTGCCCGGAATTGATGACGCGATAACCCTTCCGGCTTCATCGTCGTAATCTATCCTTTCCGCGAAAATCCTGACGTCCCCATAGTACAGCACAGCATCGCCCTCGGCTGTAGCGGTCCCTGAGAAATCATCATATATTATTTTTTCAGCGTTTAATTCAACCGTTCCAGCCTCCGCAACACAGTTAAGAGGAAAAATGAGTTTTATAAAAAGAAAAATGACGACAATTAAAACTGTTATCAGATTTTTATGTCGTAACTTGAAATATTCCAAATAATTTCCCCTCCTTTTTCTATGATGATCAGATTACCTGCTTCAATTTTGGCTTCATCAGCGAATATGGAACTAAATTCTCCCCTTATGGCAAATCCTTTTGAAAATGTCACTAAATCTCTGTTTTTTTCCCATAAAGCATAAGGGGCATATAACTTAAAAACCTGTCCGTCTACGGCAATATCCCCTGAAATTTCATTAAATGCCGCTATTTCAGAGTCTTCCATATATTCTCCGTTATCTGATTTGATTTCCCATATATGGCCGTTTGGAAGCTCTCTGGTAACATCAATGGATAATATTTTTACAACCCCTTTTTGCCTTTCAAGGCTTGGAACATTGATTTTCCAGATTGCCCCGGATATATCACGCTCAAATTTTATATTTTCAAGCCTGAGATCAGGGACATCAGTAATAGCAAGCTTAATAATTTCTGTATTTAATCCGATATCATGTATTAAGTAAGAAATTATTATTGCCGTAAACAATAATAACATTCCCCATAAAAAAGATTTGCGTATTTTTTGTGGTTTTTTCAGCTTACCAGACAATTCGCCATTCCCTGCCCGTTCTGGTGACCCCTACGGTCCTGTTTATAAGAGTTCTCATTATCAGCAGTTTTTTTGTTGTTATTATTTTGGCCCTCTCTTCTCCCATCCATTCAATTTTATACCCGCTGATCAACCCTCTTCTAAAATCGGCCAGCCTTCTTACTTCTCTTGCGAAAGATTCTGATGAATACATTTTACGCGTGTCTTCAGAAAGCATATCGTACATGGCAAGAGTGTCGTTAGCAATCCATGAGTTTATAAAATTTTGAAGGGTTTTTTCCTTTGAAATATACAAATTACTTCTATCCAACGCAGCCTGCCTGTCATTATTCTGCTCCTGGGTCTCCGCGGTAACAGGCGCAGTTTCTGTTTCAGGCTTCTCCTCTATAACAACGACAGGCGGAGGCGGAGGTGGCGGCGGAGGAGGCGGAGGAGGTGGCGGCGGCGGTCGTGGCGGCGGAGGCATATCTATAACGATCAGGTCTTCTTGTATTGTATTGGAGGCAATAACAGTGGAAATATCGTAATTATCCTCATCTTGATTTTGGAATGAAAAAATCCTTTCGTCGAAAGCCCCCGTTCCTCTTAGCCCTATAGAGAAATTTTTATCTGATTGTTTCGGGAAAAACACCAATCCCTGGACCATTCCGGAAATGGGCTCATCAAACACTCTTTCATAGCTCATTGGCTTGAATCTGTTCCCATCTAAATTGATTAACGATATTTTTTCCCCTAATGGTCTAAGTTGAAGCGGTAGGGGGCCGAAAGAGTATATTGAAACAAGAAACGGCTCAGCTTCATCCATGCGAAGTTCTGAAGCAAAAGCTTCCCTGTACTGATTCCTTTGCGCCGCGTTAAAATTAGACTGGGCAGCTTCCGCTTCGACCCACATATCAACAACCTCGTCTGAGTAATGTACTACCCAGATAAGGCAATCCCTTCCCCAACGAAATGACGTCGAATTTTCAAGCGCTAAAATCGCGTTTTCTATTGGCGAAGCAAAAACAAATACAGGAAATAAAAAAGAGAATACAAGTAAAATATTGATAACAAAAAATCTTTTTAAAAAGTGACGAATAGTCCATCACCTCACAAATGTATTAATTAGGTATGTAAATTACCTCTGAATCTGAATTATTTGGGCTGGAGCCTGAGCCTCCGCCGGAAGCATCATCTTTCTTTAACCCGGTCGGGATTGGGTACACGGATAATCTCGCCATTTCAGCCATTTCTATATGAAATTGCGCGCCGGAATCAACATCCAAACTGTCGCCTCTTATAAGCAATCCTGTTGCCAACCCCAACGGGCCCAGTAAAATTCCGCCAACTATGCTTGCTCCGGCTGCCGCCGCTATATTTTTTTCCCCTCTTCCGCCTAATCTGTCCGTTATTTTTATTTTAGGTTCTTCCGGTCCAAGTATTTGAAGATATTTCAATTCTAATTTTACTTCACCTGGGCGTCCAAAAGCTCCCGGCCTTATAACTTCGGATACTTCAGTCACTACTCTGCTGCCCTTTGGCGCTATGAGATGCTCGCCTGTCGTAAAGTCTTCTAAAAGCTCAATTTTTACACTGTCGCCCTTTCTTGATTTACCGGGGCCTATGCTTTCAAGAATTTGCGCTCTTATAGCTTTATCGCTGGAAACTACCACTTCAACCTGAGTGACCGGATCCGTCAAAAGCATTGATAAAATACGCTCTACCCGCATGGCGACAGGCCTGCCCTCTTGAATAGCGTTGTCCAATTCCTGCTCTAATTTTTGAAGACGTCCAAGCGCGGGGATAAAAGGCTGAATTGTTTGCGAAACTGCCCATTCCGCTACTCCTAATTTAAATAACAATGAGGGCTGTTCAGCGCTTCCCACCTGAATAAAGTTAAGTAATTGCAGCTGTCTTTCAGATATACTGCCCGGGAGGCTTCTGCCAAAAAGAACTGTCTCTAATTCGTTTAGCCTCTCTATCAATCCTCCACGTCTATTTTCTCCATAAATAATCAACTCAGCCTTATCCATCTGTACGATAGTCGGGCTTGCGCTCTCTGAGGAATAGGCGTGAGAAACGAATAAAAGCTGAATAAAAATAAAAAATAACAGTGCAAATTTTTTCTTCATTATTATAATTCCCCTTTTTTCTTTTTTAATTTTATCGCTGCCTTTACGAAACTTACAAATAAAGGGTGAGCTCTGACAGGGCGGGATTTTAATTCAGGGAGAAACTGCACCCCAAGGAACCATGGATGTTTTTTTAATTCTATTATTTCCACCAGATTTTTCCCGGAGCACACTCCTGACACCACCATTCCGGCATCTTCCAGACGGTTGCGATAATCATTGTTAATTTCATAACGATGTCTGTGTCTTTCGCTTATGCGGCCGGTACGGTATGCGTCAAACGCGATGGTATCCCGTGACAAATCACATTCCCAAGCTCCCAGTCTTATTGTACCACTTAATCTGTCAATACCGCTCTGTTCTTTCATAAAATGAATTACAGGATTAATAGCAGCCGGTTCTATTTCAGAACTGTTAGCGCCTGCCATATTGCAAACATTACGCGCATATTCTATTACCATCATCTGCATTCCCAAACAAATTCCAAATAGGGGCACCGAATTTTCTCTTGCATATTTAATGGCATTTATTTTTCCAAGCGTCCCTCTTGGCCCAAACCCTCCTGGGATGAGCACCCCGTCAACCGATGATAATATTTCAGATATATTTGCGTCCTCTAAATTTTCCGATTCTACTTCCTTTATTTTAACCCGGACGTTACAATTTACTCCTGCGTGATGCAAAGCTTCCACTACGCTTAAGTACGCATCTTTATGGGTAACATATTTACCGACCAACGCTATCTGAACTTCTTCCGGAGCAGACGTAAATCTTTCTATTACAAGTTCCCAGTCGCTTAAATCCGGTTCTTTCCCGGCTTTTAAAGATAACATTTTCATGACAAGGAGATCTAATTTTTGTTCATAAAGGCTGACTGGAACACGATAAATTGTGTTCTGATCAAGAGCTTCTATTATCGCTTCTTTGGGTACCGTGCAAAACAGAGCTAACTTATCCCGTATCCCTTCATCCATAGGGTAGTGCGACCTGCAAACAATTACATGAGGCAAAATTCCTATCCTCCGGAGTTCCTGCACGCTATGCTGAGTAGGCTTCGTTTTCAGTTCCTTGGCGGATTCAAGCCATGGAACTAAAGTAACATGGCAATAAAGAACATTTTCGCGCCCGACTCTGTTGGACATCTGACGTATAGCTTCAAGGTAAGGTAATCCTTCAATATCTCCCACTGTTCCGCCTATTTCCGCTATTACTATATCCTTCCCTTCTCCGCCCTGTATGATACACTCCTGTATCTCATTGGTTATATGCGGAATTACCTGAACAGTTCCTCCAAGATATGTGCCTTCACGCTCTTTAGCTATGACTGACGAATAAATTTTACCGGTGGTTATACTGTTGCTTTTCGATAAAGATTCATCAATGAATCTTTCGTAATGCCCCAGGTCCAAATCGGTTTCCGCCCCGTCGTCCGTTACAAATACCTCTCCATGTTGGAACGGATTCATAGTTCCGGCGTCAACGTTCAAGTACGGGTCAAGTTTTATTATGGAAACTTTAAAGCCGCGCTTTTTCAGCAAAGTTCCCAGGGAAGCCGCAGTAATTCCTTTTCCAAGCGAAGAAACAACTCCGCCTGTGATAAAAACATATTTAACCATAACGCTCGCTCCTCCAATAAAAAATATGGACCAGAGTGGTTCATTGCTCTGGCCCATATTAAAAGCTGCTTTTACCTAAGATAACTTAAAGGGTTAACAGGCCTGTTTCTTTGGCGTATTTCAAAATGAAGATGCGGCCCCGTGGCCCGTCCGGTTGCTCCAACTCTGGCGATAATTTCACCCGCAGAAACATTTTGCCCCTTGCTGACCGCTAAAGATGAACAATGCGCATACAATGTAGAGTATCCGCCGGCATGTTCCACAACAACAGTTCTGCCATATGCGCTCATCCAACCCGCATATACCACTTTTCCATTTGCGCTTGCTCTTATTGGCGTGCCATTAGAAGCTTTTATGTCAATAGCAGAATGGAAATCATTCCTGCGTGTAATCGGATGACGTCTCCAGCCATAGGGGCTTGTAATTTTACCGGCAACCGGCCATCTGAAATTTCTGGAGCTGCTTTGGCTTATATTACTGCCTGTCCCTGAGCTCTGTCTGTTGCTTGCCCTGTTATTGTTATTCCTGTTATTTGCCGCTCTGGGCGGCTCTGCGGCTTCGATACGAGCCCCCGGAACAAACAACTCATCTCCGGTTTTAAGAGAATTCAAATCCATCGTGGGGTTTACATTTTTTATTCTCTCAACCTGCACCTTGTATGCAGAAGCGATTTTTTGAGCCGTATCCCCTGTTTTAATCTTATAGAAAATACCATCCTGGTTAGGAACACGTAAAACTACGTTTGGGCGCAGAACATTTCTTAAAGTATTGCTTCCTATCAATGTGTCAACTTCAAGATTCATTGAGTTTGCAATAGACCACAAGCTATCCCCTTCCTGCACAGTATAGCTTGAGACTTCCAACGGAACTACCGCTTCTCTTGAAGCTGCCACGCGCTCTTTTCTGGTTCTTACCTCTTCGAGAGTATCATCTATAAGATCATCTTTCAGCGGAATCAATAGTATCTGTTTTTCTTTCAGCTGGTTCGGGTTTTGCAGCTCATTCGCGCGCGCTATATCCTGAACTGTAATGCCGCTGAATTTCATGACTATATCTGATAATGTTTCTCCCTGCTGCACTACATGTTCTTTCCATAAATTAGTTTTTTCCGATAATATCAAATCATCCTCCGGCAATTCCAAATCGGAGATGATTACGTCATTTGGAAGAGTTGTCCCATCGTCCAGGGTACTCAACATAATTGATCCATAAAAAAGAAAATCCTCCGGCACCAATAAAGCTCCCATTTCCAAAGCGTTTGGAATTTCAGGCGTTTTACTGTCATCATCATTATTTATTTGTTCGGCATGCGCCATAGTTGTCACTGGAAGGAAAGACTTCATAAGCGCCTGAGCTCCGGGCGATATATCAGAAATTTCTACCGCGATAAACCCATCGTAAAGTTCGTCCGCCTCTTCCATTTCACCATCGAATATTGATCGTCCTTCGGCATATATCAATAGAGATGCAGAAATAAAAAACATGCATAAAATTACAATGTAAAAGCCGGAACGATTTGTTTTACTGTTTCTCAAACAAACACCTCCTAATCAGATACATGGTAATTATACCACAGAGTCAATTTTAAAGTATTTTTAAGTGGGCATCTTAATGGAAGCAATGAATTCTTCATTATTTTGAGTCTGTTTTAATTTATCAAGAACTAAATTAAGGGCTCCTGATTCATCGACATTAACGATCCTTTTCCGTATCAGCCATATTCTTGCGAGATCATTTTCTGAAATCAAAAGTTCTTCGCGCCTTGTTCCGGATTTGGTTATATCAATAGCGGGAAAAGTTCTTTGTTCCGCAAGTTTACGCGAAAGATGGAGTTCCATATTGCCTGTTCCTTTGAATTCCTCATATATTATGTCGTCCATCCGGCTGCCGGTTTCCACCAATGATGTCCCGATTATCGTGAGGCTCCCTCCCTCATCAAAATTTCTGGCGGCTCCAAAGAATTTTTTGGGAAAATATAAAGCTGCCGTATCCAATCCTCCCGAAAGCGTACGGCCTGACGGGGGGACCGTCATATTGGAAGCTCTCGCAAGCCGCGTGATGGAATCCAAAAGTATGACCACAGCCTTTTTAGATTCCGCAAGGCGTTTCGCTTTTTCCAACGCAAGATTGGCAACTCTTATATGTTCCTCGGCAGGCCTGTCGAAAGTGGAGGCTATAATTTCCGCATCCACTGAACGCGCCATGTCCGTAACTTCTTCCGGCCTCTCGTCTATTAAAAGCACCATCAGTATAGCTTCGGAATGATTAACTGAAACTGCGTTGGCTATGCGTTTTAATATGGTTGTTTTACCGGCTTTTGGAGGAGAAACTATTAAAGCCCTCTGCCCAAATCCTATAGGAGAAAACATGTCCATTAATCTCATCGCTATTTCTTCGGGATTGGTCTCTAATTTTATTGGAATACTGGGAAATATTGGGGTCAATGCCCCAAAATGAGGTCGTTTGCGGGATGATTCCGGGTCCGTAAAATTTACGGTGTCAACCCGGAGAAGGGCGGAATAATGCTCCTGTTCTCTTGGCTGGCGAACTAAACCGAAAACGACGTCTCCATTACGAAGTAAAAAGCGCCTGATCTGAGAAACCGATAAGTAAACATCATGATCGCTTGGAAGCAAACCGTTGGGACGTAAAAAACCGAATCCCTCCGGTAAAATTTCAAGGGTTCCGCCCCCGAAGCGATAACCCAATTTTTCAGCTTGCTCCTTTAAAATAACTAATATCAGGTCATTTTTCCCTTTACGTAAAGTTGACTGGGAACTTATTCCGGTTTCACGGGCTATTTTACGAAGGTCCGTCAGGAGTTGAGATGCGAGGAAACCATATGAATACCTGTTGTCCGTTTTAGTCAATTTATTTATCCTCCTAAATTAGACTTCTTTTAAAACGTGAATTTTCGTTATCTATGTTTCAAAAGAAGCCCATTATCAAAACATGACACGATTTATTTCCTCACGCCTAAAGTATATTAAATACATATTCGGGAATCACCGTTTTATCATCCTGCATTATTTTTAGAGAGTAAGCTCCTCTTGGCAGCAAAGAACCGTCTTCTTTAAGCAAACAGTAGACTCTGTAACCTGAAGGTTCTTCAAATATATAAGTGTCAGTCCGTACTTCTTTGCCTCCGTAACGCCAGCTCACTGTTACATTAGTTCCAATTTGAGCCTTTTCGAAATCGAAGAATACGAAAATTTGACGGGTACCATAAGAAAAGCGGGAAACCGTACCAGTTAAGCGGGATTGATTTTCTATTTCGTCGCTTAATACTATATTGCGGACAATTATTGTGTCACTCGGTTTTTTTATATAATGGTAAACGAGTAAAATTGAAACAAACAACAGAGCTAAAGTACAAGTCAACGTGACCGAAAAGAAAATATATCTTTTAACAGCCATTGGCACAACTCCGGCAGTTCCAGTCTTTGGGCGGCTTAAAACAGAAAGAATATGTATAAATTTTACACACTCAGTTTTTCCACCAGGCCAATGAGTTCGGGGCTGATCACCTTTTGCTCCGTCCATGCTCGTTCAAGCGGAGACAGAACCATTCTGTTATTGATGCATCCGACCATTGATCCTGATTTTCCTACAAAAAGGCTCTCAGCGGCATATGCCCCAAGCCTTGAGGCCAGGACTGTATCTTTTGATGAAGGAGTTCCTCCTCTTTGTATATATCCAAGTACGGTCACACGGGCTTCATAGCCTCCCGTATCCTGGAGCTTTAAGCGCATTTCCTCCCCGGACATGACCCCTTCGGCAAGTATTATCAGAGTATGGCTCTTATTCTTTTTATGAGAATAATTAAGTTGTTCGCACAGGCGCCCTATGCTTAAAGGCAGTTCAGGAACAGCCGCATATTCCGCGCCGGAAGCGACCGCAACCTCTAAAGCTACGAATCCCGCGTTACGCCCCATCACTTCAACGATGAAAAGCCTGTCATGGCTGCTGGCGGTATCGCGCAATCTTATAACGGCTTCAAGAGCCGTATTGACGGCAGTATCAAAACCGATGGTTTCATCGGTTCCCGCGATATCGTTGTCAATGGTGCCCGGAATCCCTACAACAGGAAATCCCATCTCATCAAGCCCTTTCGCTCCACGATAAGAACCGTCCCCTCCGATAACTATAAGCCCTTCTATTCCGGCTTCATTCATTTTGTTGATAGCCTGTTGTCTTCCTTCCGGTTCCTTAAATCTCGCGCATCGCGCGGTTTTAAGGATCGTGCCGCCGCGATGGATTATACCTCCGACCGCAGCTCTATGCAGTGGAATGAAATCACCCTCCATAAGCCCTTCATAACCGCGCATAACTCCGATACATTCCTTATTGTTGAAAAGACAGGTACGCGCAACCGCTCTTATTGCGGCATTCATCCCCGGAGCGTCCCCTCCGCTGGTCAACACGGCGATACGTTTCATTTCCCACAACAGCTCCATTCTTCATATATTTTCGCACAAATCATAACATACTCGTGACATGTAACGGCTAAATTTTACAAAAATAATTTGGTCAACTATTCACTTTTACTCAATTATCATAAGTATAGCTGTAAAAATTTAGCCGTTACATAATATTCGCTATTTTAGAACGAATATATCCTATAAAATATAAGCTTCCGCAAACTATTACCAGATCATTACCGCTCTTTGCGGTATTAAATGCGTCCATTGGGTCCTTAAAACATGAAATCCCTTTCCAGTTAAATTTTCCTGCTGTGTCTTCCAAATCTTGAATAGAGGCGCTTCTTTCGTTCTCAGGTACTTCCGTAAGGTATATTGAAGCGTTCAGCTTACTTATATGAGACAAACAGGCAAATAAATCCTTATCCCTCATTGCGGCATATACGACAGCTATATTGGAGCTGAATTTAAAAATTTCATTGACGCTTTTAACTAGTTTCAAGATACCGTCCTCATTATGCCCTCCGTCCATAAGCACAAATTTTTTACCGTTTTTGCCAGAATGGAAAGGGATAAGCTCCATCCTGCCAATCCAGACAGTTGAACCAAGCCCCTCTCTTATTGAACTTTCATTTATTCCCGGCAATCTGGGCGAAGCAATAATAGCGGCAGCGATGGCAAGGGCGCTGTTATAAATTTGAAATTCGCCTATAAGACTGGTTTTAAGCCCATTAAATCGATGTTTATTCCAGACAAAGTCATAGCAGCCTCCTTCGGCAGACATGCTGACAATCTTGATAAGCGCGTCACGCATAAGTATACTGCCTTGGAAATACTTGTACAATGATTCGTTATCTCCAAGATAAACGGCAGTTTGAGGGTCGCGTACTACAGCAAATTTCTCAAACGCTATTTTCTCTATTGTGTCTCCCAAATATTCGGTATGGTCCATTGATATGGACGTAATGACGGAAACTATCACATCACCCAGCGTATTGGTGGCGTCCAGTCTGCCTCCTAACCCTGCTTCGATTACAGCCGCGTCAACTTCATGTTTTTCTATAAGCTTGAATGCCACTGCCGTTAAAATTTCAAAATACGACGGAGGATCATTTAACAAGATACTGTCATTTTTAATTGCTTCAACTGCCTGGACGGCACATTCAAGCCATTCATTCTCGGAAAGGGGGCGTTCGCATATGAGCAGCCTTTCTTCCGGGCTTATTAAATGAGGGCTGGTATAAAGAGCCGTCCTATATCCTGATTTGCTGAGAACAGAATTTAAAAAGGCCGCGGTCGAGCCTTTGCCGTTTGTCCCCACAACATGTATCGCGGGGAATTTATTTTGAGGGTTTCCTATAAGCTTTAAAAGTTTTTCGATACGCTCAAGCCCGGGCTTTATGCCTGGACTTGAGCTCTCAGTTATAAGCCGTTCAAAGCCGGAAAAGGAATTATTCATTATCTTACATTATATTACGAACGCCTTAAGTTTTCTATATTTCTTTTTATACGCGCTATCCGCGTTTCCGCTTCCGCGCTCCGCTGCCTTTCCTGTTCCACAACTTCCGCCGGCGCGCGGCTGATAAAACTTTCATTGCCGAGCTTCGCAAGGTTCACCGAAAGGTTCTTCTGAAGCGCTTCCATATCTTTTCCCAAACGTTTTATTTCAGAATTAATATCAAGAATATCTCCGACCCTGAGATTTATTTCGGCAAACGCCGTAACCTCAGACAGACATCCGACAGTTTTCTTTTCGCTCACGTCGGGTTTTATAAATTCTATATCCTTCACTTTGCATAGCATGACTATCTGAGACATATTTGCAGCCAGCACATCAGCGTATTCTTTATTTTCTGTTTGTATGTAAACGCTGTTTACTAACTGCTGAGGGGTCAAACCGGCTTCCGCCCGAAGGTTTCTTATAGTCCTGACTGTTTCCTGAAACATCCTCATTTCATTCTTTGAAGGTTCAAAACGGAAATTTTCATCGGCAACGGGCCATTCGGATATCATAATTGATTTCCCGCCCCCTTTTTCTCCGTATCCGAAGGCGTCCCAAAGCTCCTCGGTTATAAACGGAACAAAAGGATGCAATAAAGGCAGGGCTGAGCAAAAAACATATTCAAGAACAGCCTGGGAAGCGTTTTTGCGTTCATCCCCCCCGTCGCCGTGTAAGGACGGCTTTGCCATTTCAAGGTACCAATCGCAGACATCTCCCCACACAAAATCGTAAAGCAGCCGGGCGGCTTCCCCTATATTATATTCGTCAATGAGCCTTGTGGTATTTTCCACGACGTCCTGCGTCCTGTCAAGGATCCAGCGGTCATGCAAATGAAGGTCCGATATGACTATTTCTTTTTTATCCTCGTCCAGATTCAGGAGCGCGAAACGGGCGGCATTCCATAGTTTATTCATAAAGAAACGAAACGTCTCTATCCTGGAGGTGCTGAAAAGAATATCCCTCCCTTGGGTTGAAAGGGCGGCAAGCGTCATTCTCAATCCATCCGCGCCGTATTTATCTATCATATCAAGCGGGTCAATCACATTTCCGCTTGATTTGGTCATCTTATGTCCTTTTTCGTCCCGAATAAGGGAATGGATATAGACATCCTTAAAAGGCTCCTCATCCATGAATTCCAGTCCCATCATTATCATCCTCGCAACCCAGAAGAAAATAATATCGAAACCGGTGACCATTAAAGACGTAGGGTAATAATATTTCAAGTCAGGGGTACTTTCAGGCCACCCCATCGTTGAAAAGGGCCACAGCGCGCTGCTGAACCATGTATCCAAAACATCTTCGTCCTGAACTATATTATCGCTTCCGCATTTTTCACACACAGCCGGGTCATTTTCGGATACGGTGATATGCTCGCACTCCGCGCAAGTCCACGCGGGGATGCGGTGCCCCCACCAAAGCTGTCTGGATATGCACCAGTCGCGGATATTTTCCATCCATTGAAAATAAGTTTTCTCCCACTGCTCTGGGAACCATTTTATAAGCCCATCCTTTACAACTTTTATTCCTCTGTCGGCAAGCGGTTTCGCGCGGACGAACCATTGCTCGGATAAATATGGTTCGACTGTTGTGCGGCATCTTTGGCAATGTCCCAAAGAATGGACGATTTCCTCTGTCTTTACCATCAATCCGAGTTTGCCTATATCTTCCGAGGCTGCTTTACGGGCTTCTTCAATAGTAAGCCCTTTATAGCAAAGAGCATTTTCGTTCATCATCCCGTTGCTGTCTATAACCTGGAGCTGTTCCAGGTCATGCTTTTTCCCGACCAGGTAATCGTTCGGGTCGTGAGCGGGGGTTATTTTCACATAGCCGGTCCCAAATTCGGGGTCCACCATGTTGTCCTCTATTATCGGAATTACCCTGTCGGTCAGCGGCACTTTTACTTTCCTGCCAATAAACCGGCTGTTTTCCGACCTTGGGTGTACCGCTACGGCAACGTCTCCAAGTATGGTTTCCGGCCTTGTCGTGGCAATTATGATACCGTCGCCTTCATTGGCTCCGTCCGCGAAAGGATATTTTACATAATAAAATTTGCCGTTTACGTCCTCATGTTCCACTTCAAGGTCCGACAATGCGGTATGACAGCGGGAACACCAGTTTATTATATATTTGCCCTTGTATATCAGGTCTTTTTTGTACAGCCTTACGAAAACTTCACGCACAGCATGGGAAAGCCCATCGTCAAGGGTAAACCTTTCGCGGCTCCAGTCGCAGGAATTGCCGAGGCGCTTCATTTGCGTCGTTATTCGATTTCCGTAAAGCTCCTTCCATTCCCAAACCTTTTGCACAAATTTTTCCCTGCCGAGCGAATGGCGTGTAGCGCCCCCTTTTTCTATCTCCCTTTCCACAACGTTTTGGGTGGCTATTCCCGCATGGTCGGTCCCCGGCAGCCATAATACGTCATACCCCTGCATTCTCCGCGCGCGGCACAGTATATCCTGAAAGGTATTGTTAAAAGCATGTCCCATGTGTAAAGAACCGGTGACGTTCGGCGGAGGGATGACGATTGAAAAGTGTCCCCTGGAAGATGGAGCGCCGTCTTCAGGCGAATCAAAAGATTTTGCTTTAAATAAATCTTTGCTTATCCAATCGGCGTACCATTTTTGTTCTATCCCTTCGGGGCTGTACGCTTTTTCCAGATTTTTATTGCGACGTTCCATGATTGACTCCCTTAAGAAACTCCTTATAAAACTTGCCGTTTTTGGCAAGCAGGGCAGGCGTATCAAGGTTGTAAGGACATTTGTCCTTGCAGGAATCGCAATGCAGGCATTCATCTATAAGGGCCATGTTTGCCCGCCATTCAGGAGTAGTGTAAAGCTCAGCCGGCAGCCTGCCGAGGAAAAGTTCCATACGCGCGGCGACCACTATGGGAATATCTACGGGGCAGGGCAGGCAATATCCGCAGCCGCGGCAAAATGACGAGCCGAGTTCGGTTTTTTCCCGTTCGATTTCCTCTAAGAGTTTTGCGTCCAATACCGGAGGATTCTTTTCGTAAGAAAGCCATTCCTCAAGTTCCTCTATTTTTTGCACTCCCCATATTGGGAGGACATTGTCGTAAGCGCGTAAAAAAGCAAACGCGGCAGGCGTATTGCGTATAAGCCCTCCTGCCATCGCCTTCATGGCGATAAGTCCAACATCATGTTCTTTGCATATTGGGATAAGATCCAAATCTCTTTGATTTGAAAGGATTGAAAGCGGATATTGAACCGTATCATACAAACCGGATCTGGCTCCTTCTATGGCGACGTTCACATCGTGCGCTGTAATTCCGATAAATCTTATCTTTCCCTGTTCCTTTGCCTTTAAAAGCGTTTCGTAAACTTGTGTTCCGTCATCCGGCAAGGGCAGGACTTTACAGAAATGGCTCTGATAGACGTCTATATAATCCGTTTTAAGTAATTTCAGGCTTAATTCAAGTTCTTTCATTACCTCCTCTCCGGTACGCGCCATGCTTTTAGTGGCAAGCATCAAATCATGCCTGTATTTTGAAAGCCCAAAACCTATTTTTTCTTCACTGTCCGTGTACACGCGCGCAGTATCGAAAAAATTTATTCCGCCTTCAAAAGCTTTTTGAAGCAATATTTTAGCTTCTTCCATCGGAACTCTCTGTAAGGGTAAGGCTCCAAAACTTGTGCGGGAAACCATAAGGTTTGTTCTGCCAAGCCGCATTTTTTCCATCAGATAAAACCTCCTTAATTTGCGCTGTTTTTATTATACCAAAAAAGAGCCCGGTATGTTTTCGCACCGGGCTCCTGGAATGCTGCCGTAATGATTTGGATGATATGACGGGTTACTTCATTTTAAATGAGAAGATACACTTATCGTCACCCTTTGCGATGGTGGCCTTGAGCTCCATTTCCATGTTTTTCCCTTTTGCAATGCCGCGATCCATGTCCATGCACACATCGCAGAGCTGCCCTATGTATTCCTCATCATCGGTCAGCTTCTGCCACGCGGTGACCAGCGGACAATGCCCCAGCTCGACCTCCATCTCATTCTCGGTAAGTTTTGTGATCTCGCCCTCATTGACCTTTTCCACCCCGAAGGTCATGAATTCATCCGCAAATTCCTCTATATTATTGCAGTCTTTGAAGCGTCCGGCGGCTAAATATTCGCCTGCCTCCCGCAGCGCGTCGCGGGCAAAATCCAAACTGAGTCCGTTGTCCAACCCCTCCTTGACGAGGAAATAATACCAGAAGCCCCTGTTCTCATAGGCTTTGCGGACTGCGTCAACTTCAACATCGCCCACGTATTTCTTTGGTGTGTTTTTGATCTTAGCCATGTCATTTTCCCCCATTATTTCTTATAAAAGCGCAGTTTGCAGACATTGTCGCCTTTAGCGACGGCTTCAAGCAAATCGAATCCGATATGGTCGTAAAGATCAAATATTCCCCGGTCCACGTCCATGGCACAGTCGCAGATCATGCCTATATGCTCCTCATCATCGGTAAGTTTGGTCCAGGCACCTGCCATCGGGCAGTAATGGAAATGCACAATCGCTTCGTCATCGGTCAGCGACACCAGCTCCGCGTGAAATTGTTTAAGGGTGTGCTCGACCATAAACGAGCCTATAAACTCCGCCACGCTGTCGGTGTTCGGATAATGCCTGCGGTTGTATTGGCCGAGTTTCCGAATAGCGCCGCGCGCATATTTTTCCGGGTCCAGCCCGTGTTTTTCAGCGGATTTTATCAGCATATAGTACCATAGGCCGCGAGTTTCATTAGCTTTTCTTATCTCTTTCGAGAGAAAGTCGTTGATGGTGGTTTCATTTTTAATCATACCGTAAACCTCCTGTTTTTTTTTAAGTAAACCGTAATCATCGGCCCGCAACCAGATTTGGGATAAACATGACAATCTGCGGGAAGTAAGTGCAGATAAAAAGCACAACAGTCAGAACCCCGAGCCACGGCCATATCCCGCGGACCATCTTGTCAACCGGCACGCCTGTCGCCATCGCGGTCGTGTAAAGACAGGTGCCGACCGGTGGAGTCAACACGCCGATTGTGAGGTTGAAGCACATGAGCAGGCCGAAATGGACCGGGTTGTAACCGTATAGCTGAATCAACGGCATAAACACCGGTACAAGGATCAGCACCGCGGGCGCGGCATCCATAAACATTCCCACGATCAGCAGGAATATCTGGATGATGAACAATATCACAAGCGGGTTATCGCTGACGGATATCATGGCGCGGGCAACTTTCTGGGGCACCTGGTCGAAAGCCAGAACCCAGCCCATAATGCCCGCCATGGAGCTGATGATCAAAATCGCGCCGCTGATGACGGAAGCGCGCACTAACATTGGGATAAGATTCTTGAGCGTTATTTTTTTATAGACAATAATACCGACCAGCGCCACCAATACCACGATGACCGAGGCGGATTCCGTGGGCGTCGCAATGCCTGAAGCCACTGCGACAAAGGTCAGGAAGGGGGCCATAACGGAAAAAAGCGCAGGTTTCAGTGTGTTCCAGACATTGCGCCAGCCTCCCCAGGAGGTAGTCTTCCATTCGCGCCCGGCCGACAGAAGATATATGACGACCGCCAGCGCAAACGCCACCAGAAATCCGGGCACGACGCCGGCCATAAACAGCTCGGCGATTGAAGTCCCGCTGGAGACGCCGTAAATGACAAAAAGCAGTCCGGGCGGAATCAGCGGCCCCACCACAGAGACGGACGCGATAAAACAGGCGGAAAACTCCGGTTCATATTTGTCCTTGATCATTTCAGGGTAAATTGTGGAACTCAGAAGCGCCGCCACCGCGTTTGCCATGCCAAGCAAACCGCCCAGCATAAGGCCCACCACAATCGACACATACGCGATGCCGCCCTTGACCCTGCCGATCAAAGCCCGGCAGAAATTCATAAGCCGCTCCACGTCGCCGGAAAGCCCCAACAGCTCGCCCGCGATAATAAACATTGGGATGGCTATCAGGTTGTAGTTATTTGCCGAGACGAACAATCTCTGCGGCACGGCCAGCAGAAACTCAGGCCCCATTTGCATCAACCCCACGACTCCCACAAGCCCCAGCACGTATGCTATGGGCACTCCGATGACCATTGTAAGAATGAAAGTAAGAATCATTATAGTCATGCTAACGGCTCCTCCTTTTCCAGCTCGGCCGGTAACGGCATCCCTTCATGCGGATCTTTTGGCACAAAAATACGGATGAGCGAGAGGGTTTCGGTGAAAAACAAGAACATCATCATAACCGGCGTTACCCAGAAGAAAAAATACATGGGCAGCATCATTGCCGGAGATTTCTGATTCTGGATAATCGGCGAAAAGAGAAACTTATAGCCGTAAAAGCATACGATCCCGATAAGAAACAGCGAGGCCAGCTTTGCCAGCACCTGCGCAAATTTTTTTAAAAAAGGCCCCATTATGTTCAGCGCAAGCTCTATTTTTACAAGCTTATTGCTGTTGGCGGCGACGAAACACCCGAAAAATGTTATGTAAACGAGCAGGAAAGTAGCGAGTTCGTCACTCCAGGAAAGGGGGCGGTTTAAAAAGTACCGGAACACCACTGTGGCAAATATCAGCAATATCTGCGCGCTGACGGCAAATATCAAAACATAACGAAACAGTTTCACCAGAGCTTCGTTGAATTTTTCACACATAAAAAGGATATTTTGTAAACTCTGCAAGCGTTACACCACCTCACTTAATAATGCAGGGGGCCTTGCGGCCCCTGCAAATACCCCCCGTAATACCGCCAATTACATGGATGCTTTGGTCTGCTGAACGAATTTGTAAATTGCATCGAAATCAGGGTTGCTGCCGCAAAGTTCGTCAATAACGGGCTGACAAGCCGCAATCGCCTCATTGATGTCAATTTTCTTCATCTCCAGCCCGGCCTTCTCCAGGTATTCGTAAGCCATCGGCATGGCAACGGCAAAAGTGTCGTAACAGGCCTGTCTGCCGATCCTCGCCGCTTCCAGCATCATATTCTGCTCTTCAGCGCTGAGGCCGTCCCAGGCTCTCTGGCTCATGATCAGCAGCGGGGACGCGGTAGCGTGCCCGGACTTGACGACTGAATTGCTGACTTCGTAAGTACGCGCGATTATTATGGAGATCGCGGTGTCCTCAAAACCATCGACGACACCTGTCCTCATCGCCTGATAAACTTCGCCGTAAGCCATTGGAGTGGGAACAAAGCCCATCGCCGCGTACATCCTCATGTGGATTTCCGCCTGCATGGAACGCAGCTTGATGGAGGGCGCATCCGCCAGCGAATTGAATGGCTTGTTCAGATAAAAATCACGCCCGGGATTGTAAAGGAAGCCTAATACACGAACACCGGTGGCTGCCTGCGTTTTGTCAAGATATTCGCGGGCAAATTGCGACCCGACAACGGCGGCGTGCAGCGCCGTATCAACATCGCCGTTTCCATCCACCCACAGATAAGGCAGGTCAAAACCGTCCAGCAGGTTGGTAAACCCTGAGAGGACCGGCGCATTGAAAATGGCGGCGTCAACGAGCCCCATCTGAATAGACTCAAATACCGACCGCTCGTCGCCAAGCTGACCGCCGGGATACAGATCAAGCTCCAGCGTGCCGCCCGACGCCTCGTTCAGGTACTTGTTTATACTCAGGATGGCCTGAGTATATCCGTGTGTCTCATCGTATACAGTCGGCATACTGGTCCTGAATTTCCTGACCTCAGCAGCCTCGCCTGCGCCTATAAATCCGCCAAAACCCATTGCCAAAATACCAATTACGATTACCAGTACGATACTTCTTTTCACAATTACAACCTCCTTAATTTTTGATGAATTGTTGGACCAGGAAATATTCTATCACACTCATTAAATCCATATACGTTCAGAAAAAGCGCGGACGGATACCTTGAAGGAACCGCCCGTCATCACTTCCTCAAGATAAAGCGCGTCAGGGCGGTGCGCTTTTTTTAACCGTTCAAGCCATTTACAGCCCAATTTCTTCCGGAACGGCTAAACGTACAGTGCAACAGTTTATTATAAAATTATTGCATTCGAGAGCGTTTCATTTTTTGATAAAACCTTGGAACAATGGAGTTTTATCTTATTTTGCCTCATCAATAAACCCGGACTGACCTGCGAGAAAACAATGCACAATTCATGGGGCTGTAACAGAAGTCACTAAATGACTAATCCAACCACTATATATTGTGGCAAAGCTGCGTCGTATACACAATATATTGTGGGAGCGCGGGCGTCTCACCCGCTTCTGTTACAGCCCCATGCGATATGCGCTAATCGGCCTATAAATTCAAAATCATCTTCGCTATTGAAAAATAAACGATCAGCGAAGTGCCGTCAACTATGGTGGTAACGATCGGAGCCGCCATGATAGCCGGGTCAAATTTCATTTTTTTCGCGACAAGAGGAAGAAGACAGCCGACGCTTTTCGATATAATCACCGTGGATATCAAACTTAATGATACCGTCATGCCTAACAGATAATCCCCGTTGTTCATTAAATAAACGCGGACAAAATTGACGGTTCCCAAAGCAAGCCCGCATAAAACGCCGACACGCACCTCGCGCCATAACACATTGAGAACATCTTTGAAGTGAATTTCATCCAAAGCTATTCCCCGAATGATCAATGTGGACGCTTGAGCGCCGGCGTTGCCGCCTGTATCCATAAGCATCGGTATAAACGCTATAAGCACAGGCAAAACTGTGAACAATTCCTGAAAACTGGATATGATGTTTCCGGTAATTGTCGCGGACAACATTAGGAACATCAGCCAAAAGATACGGTTACGCGATTGTTTCAATATGCCGGTTTGCATATATGGTTCCTCGGATGGGTTGAGGGCGGCCATTTTTTCAAAGTCCTCGGTGGCTTCTTCTTCGATGACCTGCACGATGTCGTCAACCGTGACGATGCCGACAAGCCGCTGCTCTTTATCCACGACCGGCAGGGACAGCAGGCTGTATCTCTTGAACAGGTCTGCGATAGCTTCCTGATCTTCGGTTGTGTGAGCGAAAATCAGATTCGTGTCCATAATATCGCCAATCCTATCCTGCGGCTTTGACAACATAAGCGTTTTTGCGGATACCACCCCGACAAGCAGCCTGTCGCGGCGAATGACATAACATGTGTAAATCGTTTCTTTGTTTACTCCCGTCGATCTTATATAATCGAAAGCTTCTCTGACGGTTGCATCTTCCTTTAAGTCAACATACTCGGTCGTCATGATGCTGCCCGCGGAATCTTCTGGGTACTGCAGAAGATGATTGATAAGCCGGCGCTTGTCCTCATTGACATTTTGCAGCACGCGCTTCACGACGTTAGCCGGCATTTCTTCGATAAAGTCTACGGCGTCGTCAACAAACAGCTCGTCGATAATTTTTCCGACTTCGGTATCCGTCAAGGCCTCCACAATGATCTGCTGTTTTTCGGGAACGATATATGAAAAAACGTCGGCGGCAATACTTTTCGGTAAGAGCCTGAATATCTGTATAGTTTTTTCCTTGTCAAGAAATTCAAAAGCATCGGCAATATCCACCGTATTCATTTTTGCGGTCAATTCCAGCAGCTTTGTTGGGTTTACGTGATGTTCGCCCATAAGTTCCAAAATTTTTTCAATCACGGCGGCCGCCTCCTTCCGAAGGATATATAACTATAACACACTCCGTCAGGAGCATGGGAGCATGGAAACACAATTTATACTTAATAAATTTTTGTGATATACTGTTTTGTTAGTACTCGAATAATTTTAATGGCGGAAGGATGTCAAAATCGATGGCCGACATAATCGGGCTGGTTTGCTCAACGTGTAAAAGACGTAACTACGCTACTACTGTAAACAAAAAGAAACAGGGGAAAAAACTTGAGATTAAAAAATACTGCAAGTGGTGCAGGGCTTCCGTATTGCACAAGGAATCGAAGTAGTGTAGAATACCCCCTGTTGTTTAAATGCAGGTCCGTAGCTCAATTGGCAGAGCACCGGTCTCCAAAACCGGGGGTTGCGAGTTCGATTCTTGCCGGGCCTGCCATTTTATTTTTGTAAAGGCGCGACTGGAGGCCAATTGATGAATAAAGAAATAGTACGATCTATACCAGGTATGGCTTTTCTTCGTGAAGCAAAGGCTGAACTGAAAAAAGTGACTTGGCCTGGGAAGACGCAGATATGGTATTCAACGTTGACCGTCATCGCGTTCACTCTTTGCGTTTCTATTTATCTGGGAACTTTGGACGCCTTGCTTACCTGGCTTTTCGGCGTCTTTTCCCGGTGATCTCAAAGACGGTTTTTAGTTCTTGAGGGCTCGATATGGAGGCGCAAGACGGACGTCGGTGGTACGTTATACAGACGTACGCCGGTTATGAAAATCGTGTAAAGGCTAACTTGGAGCAGCGTATAGCTACTATGGGAATGGAGAACAGCATTTTTAGCGTTCTCATTCCGATAGAAGAGCGGGTTTTCGTAAAAGACGGGAAAAGCCGTAAAACTTCGAGAAAACTTTATCCGAGTTACGTTTTGGTGGAGATGCTTCTTGACGAGCAATCCTGGTATGTGGTGCGTCATACTCCGGGTGTCACCGGTTTCGTGGGGGCGGGCAGTCATCCTCTGCCTCTTTCGGAAAAAGAAATGCGGGAGATCATGGGGCGCATCGGCAAAGAACAGGCCAAACCCAAAGTAGAGATCAATTTTAAGCCGGGCGATACAGTCAAAGTGAAGAGCGGCCCGTT
>Ga0099364_10002911_pt1 | contig 27045 bp, 20 predicted proteins | sample TergutTh196P3_FD_73070 | JGI IMG/M metagenome (GOLD analysis project Ga0099364, IMG submission 73070) | Microcerotermes parvus P3 segment gut microbial communities from Pointe-Noire, Republic of the Congo - Th196 P3 | ecosystem: Host-associated > Arthropoda: Insects > Digestive system > Gut ... | reverse complement strand
CATTGGTTTTTAGCAAATCTATATATAAAGCCTCTTTGAAACTTTTTTTTAAATAGGTCGTTTTGCCCGTTTTTCTTGCTCCCCAAAGAAAAAAAGCATTATTTCCACCTGTGTCAATCTTTAAAATTCTTTCCATTTTTTAAACCGTTACTTTAAAAAAACCATTCTTTTTTAAACCGTTACTTTAAAAAAACCATTCTTTTTTAAAGTACAAAGATAGCAATTATTTTTTATTCAACAAGAAATTTTCCTGAAAATAATGATAAATCATTCCACCTGCTAGTGAGACCATATAAAACCTTCAAAACATAAATCTTCGTCAAGTTTAGCCCAATGAATACCAAACGGCGTAAATTCATACCGGTTTCTATCTTCTTCCGAGGCGTTCAATAGAAGGGGATAATTGTGTAATGGCAAATAACCTATATTTCCATTGGCGTTTTGAAGATAAATATTCCCCCTTTCAAACCAAATTTTATAACTTGTCTCAATTCTCCATTTTTTATTTTTTATCTTTAAAATGTTCTTTCCATCGGGAAATGATAATTTCCTCATTTTCCTCAATAGCAAATTCGGCCAATCGTATTTCACGTGGTTTAAGTCCTCTGTTTTCAATAAGTTTAATCTCGGGATACACCTGATAGCGCGCCTCCGACTTTACTCTTCCATGAATTGAAGAAAATCATGTGGAATGACAATCTTTATATTTTTTGCGTTTTGATAATCCTTTATATTTCTGGTAACAATCGCATCCATACCGCTACGAATAGCAACATAGGCTAGAAGTGCATCTTCAAAATCCTCCCAATCCGTATCAAGAACGGAATAAACATCATCTCTGTAAACTGTCAAGACGTCAAGCATGATTAACAAATCAGAAAGAGAATTTAATGCAAATATTTTATTATTAGCCTTTTGCAGCAAATAAAAGATGTCGGTAGCCATTGAGGCAGTGATGAATCCCTGAACGGCGCCATTCACTATTTCATTTATTATGGTTTGGGCATATATGTAATTCGGTTCTCGTCTTAAAAGAAAATCAAGAACAACATTAGTATCCAACAATACTTTTTTCATTGATGTTTTTCTTTTAAACATTCGTATCTGATATTATCTAATTCTCTGTCAGTCCAATGGTTTGAAGGCATCGAATTATGCCTTGCCAATATTCGTTCCATCGCTTGTTTTCGCTGTTCGATTTTCGTTGGGTTGTCTTCTGAGGGGATTATTATCAACTTCACTTGTTTGTTATACAAATAGGGCATTTTGGGTAGTTTGATTACTCCCCTTTCAGAAATTGATGTATGTATTTGATAAGTCTGCATAATAATTTTTTTTAAAATTTAGTGCGAAATTACTGCTTTTTTTTTAAGTTTCTCTTACCCGATTATCATTGGTCGTCGATTTTGATGACATTTATCACCTCTAATTCAAAAACAAGGGTTGAATAGCCCGGGATTACTACATTACCTTTTGAATCGGTTTGACCAGCCCTGCCGTAGGCTAACTGATAGGGAACCCATATTTCCCATTTGTCGCCTTTAACCATGTGTTGAAGAGCTGCTTTCCAGCCGTTTATCAGTCCGGTACTGCTGATAGTAAAAAAACTGGGAGGGCCATCATCAAATAATTTCTGGTCGAACTTATCGCCTGCTTTTATGTCATATCGAGCATAGTCGGCTGCAAACCACCCTTGATAGTAACAACTGACCATACTGGTGTAGCGTATGGTATCTGTTCCCTCACCGGCATTAATAACTTTATAATAGATGCTGCTTTCATTGCCCGGCGATGGGATTTCCTTGTATTCAGGATTGGCCATGATGGCATTAATCGCCCCTATGTTAGCCTGCATCCATCTTTCCTCGTGATTATCCTTTTCACCTTTACACGATGTTACACAGTAAAAAACTGTCATTGCGATAAAAAAATGAACAATGAACAATGAACAATGAACAATGAAACCTTTTTCATTATTGCTTGGGTGTGAGGGATTACATGACTGTTTCATACGTAAAAAATGATTAATGATTAATGATTAATGATTAATGGGTAAATTTTCATTATAGCTTGGGTGTAAGGAATTACATGTTTGTTTCATACGAAAAATATTTTTTATTGAAATTCCTAATTCTTAATTAATATTTTTTTCATGCTTACTTTTTCGGCGACGATGCCATGTAAGCGTTCTATTGGTACGCGCTCCTGCTCCATGGTGTCGCGGAAGCGGATGGTGACACAGTTGTCTATCAGCGTATCGTGGTCGATGGTGATGCAATAAGGGGTTCCGATAGCATCCTGACGGCGGTAACGTTTGCCGATAGAATCTTTTTCGTCGTACTGACACCGGAAGTCGAATCGTAACAGGTTCATTATCTCACCGGCTTTTTCCGGCAGTCCGTCTTTGCGAACTAAAGGTAACACGGCTAATTTGACAGGCGCTAAGGCAGCCGGCAATTTAAGCAAGATGCGTGTTTCGCCGTCATCTAACTTTTCCTCTTCATAGGCGCCGGCTAACAGGCTGAGAAACATACGGTCTACGCCAATGGATGTCTCGATGACATAAGGCGTATAGCTCTGATTCAACTCCGGGTCAAAATACTGGATTCGCTTACCGGAGTATTTCTCGTGCTGCGCCAGGTCGAAATCGGTGCGGCTGTGGATGCCTTCCACCTCCTTGAAACCGAAAGGCATTTCAAACTCGATGTCGGTAGCTGCATTGGCATAGTGCGCTAATTTATCATGATCATGGAAACGGTATTTTTGTTCGCCCAACCCCAATGCGAGATGCCACTTCATTCGTAGTTCTTTCCATTTGGCAAACCATTCCAATTCTTCGCCCGGACGAACGAAAAACTGCATTTCCATCTGTTCAAACTCGCGCATACGGAACACGAACTGACGGGCTACGATTTCATTGCGGAAGGCTTTGCCTATCTGGGCTATGCCAAAGGGTATTTTCATCCGTCCCGTCTTCTGTACATTGAGGAAGTTGACAAATATACCCTGCGCCGTTTCGGGGCGAAGATATATTTTCGAGGCTCCTTCGGCGGTCGACCCCATTTCCGTCGCAAACATCAGGTTGAACTGGCGCACATCCGTCCAGTTGCGCGTGCCGGATATAGGGCATACGATCTCGCAGTCGATAATGAGTTGCCGCAAAACTTCGAGGTCGTTATCGTTTAACGCTTTGGAAAAACGGGCATGTACTTCGTCGCGTTTCGTCTGATTTTCGAGTACCCGGGGGTTAGTGGTGCGAAATTGCCGTTCATCAAACGAAACGCCAAAACGTTTGGCCGCCTTTTCGACTTCTTTTTCAATCTTTTCATCTATTTTGGCAAGATATTCTTCGATTAACACATCGGCGCGGTAACGTTTTTTGCTGTCTTTATTATCGATCAACGGGTCGTTGAACGCATCGACATGGCCGGACGCTTTCCAGATGTCGGGGTGCATAAAGATAGCCGAATCAATGCCCACAATGTTGTCGTTCAGCAAGGTCATACTATCCCACCAATATTTTTTGATATTGTTTTTCAGTTCGACGCCGTTCTGACCGTAGTCGTATACAGCGCTCAGACCGTCATATATTTCTGAGGAGGGAAATACAAACCCGTATTCCTTGCAATGTGAAATCAATTTTTTAAAAACATCTTCCTGTTGTGCCATATAATTGTTTAGTTTAGTTTTTGGTCGATTAGCATAATTTTCTTTTCTGAGCGTTCTCTTTCTGCTCGCATCGAATCGATATCCGTTAATACAAGCGCCAACTCATAGGTCGCTTGGATTGCTTTTTTATCGGCGTCGGCAAGGTAGAGTGAAAAAGGCTTTCCGCCGGTATAGGTCGCTTTTATCCGCTCTTTATCGTTGACAATCATTACAAAGTTTGCTATTGTTTTGCAATTGTTTCCTTTGTAAGTGACTACTTCGGTTGTGTTGCCCAAGTCCTGAAAGCGATAGTTTACGCCTCCGTCGTAAGGTATGGCTGGGGTTTCGGCATGCGTTCCGTCGTTCGTTGTGAATGTAAGTCCCGTATGGTTGATCGGAGAACGGCCGAAATAGACGCTTGATATGTACATCACCCCCTCCTCGTCGACGCCGCAACGGATATAACTTCGTTCTACATTGCGCTCGACGGTCATTGTCTTCCAGATATATTTGCCTAACTTATCATAAGTTTCATCTTTTTCAAAGACGAAATTTTTTTTCATATCGTCCGATTCGCTGAGGCGGATAGGAAGCAGGCTGTCGCAATAAGCTATATTCCGCTCCGATTCGCCTCTCTCCACACGTCGCATGAGCGTGAGCGCCTGTTTACGAACCTCTATTTCGCGCGGAAAAAGGATATGAATAGAATCTATAACGTTTTTGGCCAAAATAAACTGTTGGCTTTCATACAAAACCGTTGCTTCCTCCAACCGTTTTCGGGCTTCATTCCCTTCTTCGCAACCGGTAATGAAGCAGCAAACCGCTATAACCGTAATTAATTGTCTGTACATAGTCGTCATTTATGGCGCAAAGGTACATGTTCTTGTGCAATTGTACAACTATTTTCAACTTTCAACTAAAAAAATTATCTTTGCACCGCCAAAATCATAAAAAAATGTATGATTATATAGAAAATATACCGCCGCACTTGTATGAAGAGCCGTTTCAATTAGTGTCTAAAATTGCCGATCGTTTACGTTTGGAAACGTATGTGATAGGTGGCTATGTACGCGACCTTTTTTTGCGACGTCCGTCGAAAGATATTGATATTGTGACGGTTGGTAGTGGAATTGAACTGGCGAAGGCCATCGATAAAGAACTTGGAAAGGCAGGCAGTCTATCTGTCTTTAAAAATTTCGGCACGGCGCAGCTAAAATATAAGGATTGGGAAATTGAGTTTGTAGGCGCACGTCGCGAATCATACTGCAGGGACAGTCGCAAGCCGGTTGTAGAAGACGGTACATTGGAAGACGACCAGAACAGGCGCGATTTCACAATCAATGCGTTGGCGTTTTGTTTGAACAAAGACCGTTATGGCGAGTTAATTGACCCTTTTGGCGGGTTGAATGATTTGGCAAACCTGCGTATTGTGACGCCTAAAGACCCTGATGTGACTTTTACGGACGACCCTTTGCGTATGATGCGCGCTATCCGTTTTGCGTCACAACTTGGCTTTTTTATCGACCCCGATACTTTTGACGCCATTGAACGCAATAAGAGACGCATCGAGATAATCTCAGAAGAAAGGATCGTAGATGAACTGAATAAGATCATTCTTTCGCCTAAGCCTTCCGTCGGGTTTGAATTATTAGACTGTACCGGACTGCTTGAAATCATTTTCCCCGAGCTTTACGCATTGAAGGGTGTGGAAACAAAAGAAGGTGTCGGGCATAAGGAGATTTTTACCCATACCTTGACTGTTCTCGACAGGCTGAGCAAAACGACCGGTTATTTGTGGCTGCGCTGGAGCGCATTGCTGCATGATATTGCAAAGCCAGTAACGAAACGCTTTGATAAACAGCTTGGATGGACATTTCATAATCATAACTTCATCGGCGAGAAGATGGTGCCCGTCTTGTTCCGACGGATGAAACTGCCGATGAACGAAAAGATGCGGTATGTGCAGAAGATGGTTTCATTACACATGCGACCAATCAATTTAGTCGATGAGGATGTGACGGATTCAGCCGTACGTCGGTTGTTATTCGATGCCGGCGATGATATTGACGACCTGATGAAACTGTGTGAGGCGGATATTACAAGCAAAAACCCGGAAAAAGTACGTCGTTACCTTGAAAACTTCCGTATCGTACGCGAGAAAATGGTCGAAATAGAGGAAAAAGACCGCATCCGCAACTTCCAACCGCCTGTGACAGGCGAAATAATTATGGAGACTTTTGGACTGCCTCCCTCACAACCGGTGGGGGTATTAAAAGAAGCCATAAAAAATGCTATTTTGGATGGCGTCATCCCCAACAACAAAGAAGCGGCTGTGGCATATATATATCAAAAGGCAGCGGAAATGGGACTAACTATTGATAAGAAACATTAAGAAAAACGGTGTTTTAGTTAAGTTTTGTAGAAAAATAAAGATTTTAGAGGATAAATGCTTAAATAAATCTAAAAATTATTGTGTCATGCAACGTTTTTTGTTTTGATTGCATCTTGTTAGTAGAAACTATAATCAAAACAAAAACACTTTTTTTGATACTAATAAGTTCTTTTATTTACAGGTAAAAAGTTTTTTTAGAGTCGTTAAATCTTAACGACATAGTGCATGGGTGTTTTAGTGAATTCTAATGGCAAAAAAAGATTGAGAAAAGGTTATTGCGTGAAACAAAAGTATTAAGAATGGTGAATTTCAATCCCGGCAATGATAATCATTGTCGGGATTCATTTTTTTGCCCCGTTGCGAGTGTCATATCAAAATGACACTCGCGAGGATTTACAAGCGCCTCAATTCATCCTGATGATATTCTTCACCCCTTTGACGTTTTTAAGTTTTTTCATCAACGTGGTTAGCACAGCTGTGTCGGAAATAATGATGGCAAATGTCCCTTGAAAGAGGCCATCGACGGAATCGATGTTGATGGAACGTAGCGACACATGGTTTTCCTTGCTGATAACTGAGGTGATGTTTGTCACGATACCGATGTCGTCGTTGCCGATGATATGCAAGGTAACCGTATATCCGCCGGCGCTTTTCCCGCTCCACTCCGCGGGAATGATGCGATAGCCGAAGCGACTGCGCATTTCCGACGCATTAGGGCAGTTCATCCTGTGTATCCTGACACCTTGTATGGATACAAAAGCGAAAACAAGGTCGCCGTATATCGGATTACAACATTTGGCTAATTTATAATCTATACCGGTCAGGTTTTTTTCAATCACTAATATATCCTGTTGAGTAGTAATCTCTTTTGCTTCGAATTTGGCTACATATTCTTCGGCGCTACGGGTCTCCGTATGTTCAGGAGGTTCTTTTTCTTTTTGTTCCAACTGGATACATTCGTCGATAACCTTATTGACTTCTAATTTATCCTGAGCGATGTCGACGTAAAAATCGGTAATCGTTTTGTATCCTTTTTTCTTGATATAACGCATGAATACAGCCTCTTCGATGTCGATTTTGCGGTTTTTCAATCGTCGTTGGAGTTGTTCTTTGGCAAACGCTGCGTTTTTGGCATATTCTTCGCGCAATGACTGTTTGATTTTTGAACGGGCTTTGGAGGTAACAACAAACGACAACCAGTCGCGTTTAGGCGTCTGTGTAGGCGAGGTGATGATTTCAATCGTATCGCCGTTGTTGAGCGTCTGTTTGATAGGCGCATTTTTTCCGTTTACTTTGCCCATGATGCAACGCCTGCCGACGTCGGAATGAATGGCGAAAGCGAAATCGAGTACAGTAGCGCCTTTACTTAGTTTTATCAGGTCGCCGGTGGGGGTAAACACATATATCTCATCGTGATACAGCTCCATTTTAAACTCCTTCATCAAATCCATGGGCGTAGAGCCTTGTATTTCGAGTACGGCGCGGACGTCGGCCAGAAATTCATCCAATCCATGCTCCGCTTGTTCGCCTTTGTATTTCCAGTGTGCAGCAAGTCCTTTCTCCGCAATTTCGTCCATGCGTTGTGTGCGTATCTGAACTTCCACCCAGCGTTGTTGCGGGCCTAATACCGTGATATGCAGACTTTCATATCCATTACTCTTAGGGACAGACAGCCAGTCGCGCATACGTTTGGGATTCGGTTGATACATATCGGTGATAATAGAAAAAGCCTGCCAGCAGTCGGAACGTTCTTTCGCGGCTGTCGAATCAAGAACGATGCGGATGGCGAACAGGTCATAAATCCCTTCGACGTCCACTTTTTGTTTTTTCATCTTGTTGTTTATCGAATGAATCGACTTGGTACGTCCTTTGATGTCAAATTGTAGTCCCGCCTCCGCCAATTTTTCCCTGACCGGCGCTATAAACCGGTCTATATATTCTTCGCGCGAACGTTTCGTTTCGTTTAATGTGTCTTTGATATGATAATATTGAGTTGGATTTAAATATTTGAGCGACAGGTCTTCCAATTCGTTTTTTATTTGGTATAGCCCTAAACGGTGCGCCAGCGGTGCATAGAGGTAGGTTGCTTCGGTTACTAACCTTACAAGGTCTTTCTCATTCGTTATCTCTTTTCCCATACGCATCATACTCAAGCGGTCGGCTATCATTATCAGGATGACGCGCACATCTTCGGCAAATGAAAAAAGCAGGTTATGAAAATTTTCCGGATTAACGGCCGTATTGCGCGCATAGAGATGGGAGGTCTTGAGCAGCCGGTTTATCATCAACGACACATCGGTATTGAATGTAGCTTCCACTTCAGCAATTGTAATAGATTTTTTCATTACCGGACGGTAAAGAAAAAGTGCAAGTATCGCGGCGTTTTTCAATCCAATCATTTTTATGGCTATCAACGCTGTACCTATATTGTGCAATAATCCGTTTATTCCGTTTTGTTCGCGACCGTAGCATCGGGTGAAGTCGATCGTTTCGAGCAATCGGCTAATCTTTGTAATGTCTTCTTCTTGAAGACTTTCGGGCAACGCCTTCAACAGTTCCCTGTATTTGGAGGAAAATATTTTCTTTTCTTCTGTGGTGAAATAGGTATTCATATTTATCTTACAAACAACAGTTCGCGATACTTCGGAAGTGTCCACATACGGTCGTCTACAATCAGTTCCAATTGGTCGATGTGGCGACGGATGTTTTCGGTAAGCGGAACTATTGTATCGTGGTAGGCGATAGCTTTTTCACGTTCGGAGGTGATTGTATTGGCTTCTTTGCGCGCCTCAATCATTTCGGCGGTTTTTTCGGTGATGAACTCGATATGCTCGCTTATCTCTTTGATGATCCGCTTATCCTGTCGGGACATGGTTTCCGCCTCTTCTTGCGGGAAGAGTGTGTTGATTTTGAGTACATTGTCTAAAAGTATGGACTGATAGCCGGATGCTACCGGTACGATGTGGTTCATAGCCAGATCGCCTAACACACGCGATTCGATCTGAATTTTTTTGGTGTACATTTCCCATTTTACCTCGCAACGCGATTCAACCTCTGCACGGCTCAGGACGCTGCATTTTTCGAAGATAGCTAAGTTTTCCGCTTTGAGGTAGTTGTCGAAAATAATGGGTACATTCGTTTCGCAGTCAAGGCCTCGTTTTCGGGCCTCCACTTTCCATTCGTCGCTGTAACCATTGCCCTCGAAGCGGATAGGCTTACTTTCGGTTATCAAGCGTTTGACTATGGTAATGAGCGCCTTGTGTATTGACATCCCTTTCTCTGTAAGCATATCCACATCCGACTTGAACTGCATGAGTTGGGCTGCAACGGCCGTGTTAAGTGTGAACATGGCAGCGGCACAGTTGGCCGACGAGCCTACGGCGCGAAACTCAAAACGGTTGCCGGTGAAGGCAAAAGGTGAAGTACGGTTACGGTCGGTATTGTCTATCAGTACTTCGGGCAGGTGCGCCACACCAAGCCTCAACGCGGCCTGGTTGTCGAACTGAATGACATCGTCCGTATTGGCTTGCTCTAATTTATTAAGTATATCGCTGACCTGTTTGCCCAGAAAAATAGAGAAGATGGCCGGAGGCGCTTCGTTTGCGCCTAACCGGTGTGTATTGGTTGCAGAACTGATAGCGGCTTTAAACAGTCCATTGTGTTTATAGACAGCCGTCATCGTATTGGCAAGGAACGTGATGAATTGAAGGTTTTCAACGTCATTCCGACCCGGAGCAAACAGATTCACGCCGGTATTTGTCCCTAAGTTCCAGTTGCAATGTTTACCCGAACCATTCACGCCCTTGAACGGTTTTTCGTGTAACAACACACGGAAGTTATGACGGCGCGCTACTTTTTTCATCATCGACATCAATAGCACATTGTGGTCGTTGGAGAGGTTCATCTCTTCATATATCGGAGCCAGTTCGAACTGGTTGGGCGCCGTCTCGTTGTGTCGCGTCTTGAGGGGGATGCCGAACTTCAGCGCTTCGTTTTCGAGGTCGGTCAGGAATGCCAGCACGCGCGTTGGGATGGAACCGAAGTAGTGGTCTTCCAATTGTTGGTTTTTAGCGCTTTCGTGCCCTAACAGCGTTCGTCCGGTCATCATCAGGTCGTGACGGGCGGCATAAAGCGCATCATCCACTAAGAAAAACTCCTGTTCCCAACCCAAGTACGGAATTACTTTGGTCACATTAACGTCGAAAAACCGGCAGACATCCGTTGCCGCCTTGTTTAGCGCATTGATAGAACGTAACAAGGGCGTCTTGTAGTCTAATGCTTCACCTGTATAGGCAATAAATACGGTCGGGATGCAGAGCGTGTCGCCTGTTACAAAGGCGGGTGACGACGGGTCCCATGCCGAGTAACCGCGCGCCTCGAAGGTGTTGCGGATGCCGCCGCTGGGTAATGAAGATGCGTCAGGCTCCTGCTGTACAAGCAATCGACCCGAAAAATCCTCGATGACACCCCCATTTGAATTAAACTCAATAAAAGAATCATGCTTCTCCGCCGTGCGGCCTGTCAACGGCTGAAACCAGTGCGTATAATGCGTTGCGCCCATATCCATCGCCCACTGTTTCATGCCGGTAGCCACGCCGTCGGCAATATCGCGGTTTAGCGGCAACCCCTCGTCGATAGAATCCGTAAGGTTTTTGTATGTCAGTTTCGAGAGATACCGCTGCATCTTCTCGCGTGTAAAAACATATTTTGCAAAATCACTAACAGGACGACTGTCACAAATTACCGGAACTGCTTTGCGTCCCAACGCTTCACGTAGAAGCTCGAATCTTAAAATACTCATAGACCGTTGCATTAAAATTTTCGCAAAAGTATCATTTTTCGTTGAAATATGAAAAAATTGAATTTTTTTGTATACATTTGCGGCAGTATTCACTATAATAATAGCTGAAAATGGAACTTGTATTAGATATGAATAAGCGGTACACATACGCCGACTATCTGACATGGTTAGATGATGTCAGACGTGAGTTGATTGAAGGGTTTGTCAAGTTGATGCCTGCTCCGCGTGATATTCATGTTGAGGTCTGTTATAATATCACAGGGAATTTGTGGTCTATCCTAAAAAATAATAATGGCAGGTGTAAAGTACGTCCTGCTCCGTTTGATGTCCGCTTTCCTAAAAATGGAGAGACTGCCAATGATAAAATCTATACTGTTGTACAACCCGACATCAGTATCATCTGTGATTTGTCGAAACTTGACGAAGACGGTTGTCTTGGAGCGCCCGATATGATTGTCGAAGTTCTTTCCCCTTCTACGGCTAAAAAAGACTGGACTGAAAAATTTTTTTTGTATGAAGAGCATGGCGTCAAGGAATATTGGATTGTTCATCCCAAAGATAAAGCCATAACTGTTTTTCTTTTGCAAGAGAACGGAAAATATAATGCAGGCATTTTATACGAGCGGAAAGGAACTATTCCCGTTCATATTTTTAACGGATATTTGATAGATTTAAGCGATATTTTTACATGATTTTCACACAATAACTAATTTAATCTTTTACAAAATGGCAACATTCAGATTTACAGCAGGCCCTTGGAATATTCACGAAGGGCATGAAACATTCGGGCCAGGCATACGGCCGGCAATATCTTTTGAAGAAAAGGTAGTAAAATTTAAGGAAATCGGTCTTGACGGCGTTCAATTCCATGATGACGACGCAGTACCGGACATGAACAACATGAGCGAAAAAGCCATCGTGGACTATGCAAAGGATGTCAAAGCGTTCCTCGACAAGACAGGGCTTTTTGCAGAGTTTGTAGCGCCCAGGCTCTGGTTTGATAAACGCACAAACGACGGCGCTTATACAGCAAGCCTTGACGAAGATTATGAATTCGCGATTTGGCGTTCGCTTCGCTCGATAGACATAGCGCGGGCGCTGGGGACGAACAAAATCCAACTGTGGTACGCGCGTGAAGGATCGCTTTGCGCCGAGGGCAAGAATCCCGTAGAAAAAATCAAAAAAATGCGTGACGCAATCAATTCAATGCTTGCATACGACTCCGGCATACTGATACTGATTGAACCCAAACCCAATGAGCCAATTGATAGAAGTTATGCCGGAACCGCAGGACATGGGCTTGCGCTCGCCGCGCAAACCATCGATCCGTCGCGGGTCGGGCTTTGTATAGAAAGCGCCCATTCAATCATGGCAGGGCTTGATCCGGCAAATGATATGGCTTTTGCGCTTGCATGGAACAAACTTTGGGGCGTCCATCTCAACGACCAAAACGGAATCCGTTATGATCAGGATAAGACATTCGGCGTCGAAAACCTCAGAATGGCTTTCAATCAGGTCAAAGTACTGTATGAGAATGGTTTCGGCGATCTCGGCAACTTCGAGTGTGTCGGCCTCGATGTCAAAGCGATGCGCACACAACCTGTCAGCGACTGTTATCGCCATCTGATCAACAGCAAGGCTATCTTCCTGAAACTGCTTGAAAAAGCAAAAAAATTCGATTATGATTTCCAACGCAAATGCGTTGCCGAACAGAATTTTGAAAAATTAGAGATGTATGTTTTAGACCTGCTAATGGGATATATTTAGGGTCTTTTAATCACTGCCTTGTTGTTACGTCCGTCTACAAAGATGTAAAGCGGTTCGGGGAAGCGGACGTGACGGACATATTGGGTTTCGTTTACCGTTTCGGCGGCGGTGAGGGCGTCTGTGTCGAGTCCGCCATCGCCTATGAAGGGATTGATAGTCAGGTAGCCTACTTCAAATGAAATGAGGTTTTGGAAGAAGTGGGTGCCTTGGCTGGGGTCGACACGGAAGTTTTCAAGCCCACATTCGACAATGACCGAGGCCTCGGAAATCTGTCCCCACTTGACCGGTATGCCTAAGAATTTGTCGCTCGAACCCCATCGACCGGGGCCTATCAGTACATAACCGCGTTTCTGTTCTTTAAGTTTTTGGTTGATAGCGTCTACCTCTTCGGCCATCCGTTCGGTTTTCGTATTGTCGAATGTATCGGGTTTGAGGTAGACAATATCGCTCACACCTTCGACAACGCCCATACCGACGGCGCTTTGCGCCCACAGGAGGGCGTCCGACAGGTCTACCGTCGACCAGTCGAGCGAAGTGCGGTTCTCACTGTCAACAATAGGGCGTATCTGCAGGAAGTTGAACACCTGCCGCGCGCCATACGGGACATCCAAGTTGACAGCAAATTCAATTTCGACGTGGCTACGCATCTCGCGGCGGCCCATCTCGAGCAGGTCGGACAATATCGCCGCCAGCGGAAAAGAATCGTATTTGAGAATTTTTGAAAAAGTAACGATGGCATGACCATCTGCAAAACAACTGTCGGAAATCATCTGATTGGCCATGTCATAAATAGAGGCTACATGGCTGATGTTACGGTATTTACGTATTTTGTTCACGTCTATTTTCAACAAGTTGACTGTTTCGTTCATCGAGGTCATGAATTTTTCGGGACGAAGGTCGAGCGCGTACATCTGACGTTGTGTATCGCGTAGAGCCAATTCGACGGTCGACAGTTGCAGGATATGTTTGGGATGATGGGGCGAAAAACGCAACACCCGTCCTCCGCTTACCACGATAGCCCCTAATCCCACAGCAATTTCCGCTACGCCTTCCTCCGGATTTTCGTTGCCTAACGGGTAGAAATTCAGCGAGCGCGCTACACCCGAAATTGTTGGGAAGAACAACCCCTTCTCCTCCGTCCCGCACACTTCCTGTATCACGACCGCCATCTTTTCTTCAGAGAGGTTATTGCCGCTTGCGGTGAGATATTGCCGCGCCGAGGCGTAAAAAACAGAGGCGTAAACGCTTTTAATAGCTTTACTTAACATACGCAGGGTGCGGTCTTCGTTTTCTGCCTGTGGCAGCATGTAGGTTGAGTATATGCCAGCAAACGGCTGGTAATGTGAATCTTCAAGTTTTGAGCTCGAACGCACGGCAAGCGGGCCCGAAGCATAACGTATGAACACACGCAGTTTCTGCATCAGGCTTTCGGGCAGATGCGAAGATACGAACTCTGAAAGGACTTCTTCATCCGAAATCTCGGTGTTCATTATATATCGCAGACCGTTGATTTCCATGAACTCGTCAAAACAGTCCGTTGTGATTATCAGCGTACGGGGCAACATAATACGTACGCCCGGATATTTGTCATAGAAATTATGCTTCATGAGCATATTGTTTATAAAAGCCAACCCGCGTCCCTTTCCGCCTAACGAGCCATTGCCGATACGCGTCACCCAAACGCTTTCGCTATAATTCTGTTCCGAAAACGACGCTACGACACCCTGTGCAAGCAACATACGGTAATCGCTGATGTTTTCAACCAAAAATCGTCGCAATCCCGCCATGTCGCGTAACAGATTGGGCGAGGCTTGCTCGAAAAGACGTGCAAGGGAGAATATGCCACGCGCATACATCCATTTTGAAATATGGTCAAGTTCGGTATGGCTTTTCAATACTGCATCGGGGATGGTCTCTATCAGTTGCTGCATCTCCTTGAGGTTATGCGCCATCCCGATCTTAGCTCCGGTAGCAGGGTCGCGGAAGATAAAGTCGCCAAATAGAAATTCGGCGCTTATATACTCGCCAAGCTCCTGTAACAGGGTATCCGAATATTTTTCAAGAAACCCTACGCCAAGCTCTTGCGCAATAGTACGTACCGATGCCTGCGACGACTGCATCAGAAAAGGCATCAGGGGGGTGTCTTTTTTGATCAGACGACAGAGGTCTACCCCGGCATCCAATTTTTCATCATTCGGGTCGTCGTCGGGGTTGATGACGAAGCCCACATCAGAGATAATACCCAGCAGGTTGGCTTTATATTTCTCATAGTCGGCTACGGCGTCGGCATAGTTGGTAGCGAGCAGTATCTTCGGACGCGACCGTTTGCGCACCACCTGTTGCTGCTCGCCCATCGCTTCGCGCACAAACTCGTTGCTTTGCTTCATCACTAAACGGTAGACAGCTGGCAGATACGACGAATAATACCGTATAGAATCCTCAACAAGCAGGATACCCTGTACCCCTATATTGAGGATGTCGTTGTCGGCGTTCATCCTGTCTTCAATCAGCTTGATAATCGCCATGATAAGGTCGGTATTGCCGTGCCAGCAGAAGATATGGTCTATTCCCGAACGGTCGAGACCCCGTATGCGCCGCGTGATATGGCGCGTGAAGTGCGTCAGCAGCACTACCGGCAGTGTGGGGCGCATCTCTTTTACCATCCGTGCAAAGGTAAACACATCCGGCGTACCCACGTTGTACATGCTTATCACAAGGTCGATATCTTGCTGTACGGCAAGGATTTCCAGCGCCTCTGTAGTAGTCGCCGCTCGCACTATTGTGGGCGTATGGGTAAGGTTCAGTTCGTGGTATTCCTGATTGATAGTAGCCTCCAAACGTCCGTCTTCTTCGAGCGTATAGGCGTCGTATGAACTGCATATCAGCAAGATACGACTGATGCGTTTTTGCATCAGTTTATGATAATCAATACTCTCAAGCGAGGTGCGGATAAATTCTTTCATCACACCACCCCCTGCGCAAGCATTGCTTTGGCTACCTTGAGGAAGCCGGCAATGTTGGCTCCTTTTACGTAGTTTACATATCCATCCCGTTCTTTGCCATACTGTACGCAGGCCGCATGTATGTTGCTCATGATGGAGTGGAGTTTACTGTCCACTTCTTGGGGCGTCCAACTGATACGCATTGAGTTTTGGGTCATTTCCAATCCTGATGTGGCTACACCGCCGGCATTGGCCGCCTTGCCCGGTGCATAGAGCAGTCTGTTTTTAAGGAAGATTGCTACTGCTTCGGGTGTGGAGGGCATGTTAGCGCCTTCGGCTACACAGATACAGCCGTTTTGAACAAGCGTTTCGGCAGCATCGCCGTCCAATTCGTTTTGGGTAGCACAGGGGAGGGCGATATCACACCTCACGCTCCACGGCTTCTCACCATCAAAATACTGGGCTTCGGGATAGCGTTCGGCATATTCGCGGATACGGCCGCGGTAAATATTTTTGAGTTCGAAAACATACTGTAGCTTTTCTTCGTTGATGCCCTCCGGGTCATAAATATATCCGTTAGAATCGGAGAGCGTCACAGGTTTGCCTCCCAGTTGAAGCGTCTTTTCGACGGCATACTGCGCCACATTACCAGCGCCCGAAATCACTACCGTCTTGTCTTTGAAACTGTCGTTACGGGTAGCGAGCATCTCCTGTGCGAAATAACATGTTCCGTAGCCGGTTGCTTCCGGGCGTAACGGACTGCCGCCCCAACCTAATCCTTTGCCTGTGAATGTCCCTGTAAATTCGTTACTCAGCCGTTTATACTGTCCGAACATAAAACCCACTTCGCGACCGCCCACACCAATGTCGCCTGCCGGGACGTCGGTATCCGCTCCGATATGACGGTACAGTTCGGTGATAAAACTTTGGCAAAACTTCATCACTTCTTCGTCTGAGCGCTTTTTAGGATTAAAATCCGATCCACCTTTACCACCACCCATAGGCAGTGTCGTGAGGCTGTTCTTAAAAGTTTGCTCGAAAGCGAGAAACTTGAGGATACTCAAGTTTACGCTTGGATGGAAGCGTATCCCCCCTTTATAGGGGCCGATAGCGCTATTCATCTGTACCCGGTAGCCTCGGTTGATTTCCACCTCGCCGTGGTCGTTCAGCCACGGTACACGGAACATCACCACGCGCTCCGGCTCTGCAATTCGCTCCAACACCTTCATCTTGCGCAACTGTGGATTCTCAATAATATAGGGCGCAAGGCTCTCCACCACTTCATGCACCGCCTGATGATATTCCTTTTCGCCCTGGTTACGGGCAATCAACGACGTCATGAACTCTTCTACGTACTTGTTTACTTCTGTATTCATACTATAATTAAAAATTACGGCGACAAAATTACATAAAAAAAATCATTTTTCAGGTGTGCACCCTTTTAAAATATACCTTTCAGGCATTGTTTTTTTTATGAAAAAGTGTAATTTTGCAGAAAATTAGTGCGACATGTCGGAAAAAAAAATCATAGATAATCTCATAATCATCAAAGGAGGCTCCTTCAACGAAGTTAAAAATGCGTTGAGACAGTGGATTTTCGCATACTTGGAAGACCTTCAGGACGGTCTGACTTTTGAATTCTACCAAAACGAGGAGCGAAATCTTATCGTAAAGGCAGACCATCAACTTGACAATCAATTCTTTTTTATACTCATTGACTACTTGAATCGTTCCGAAGAGATTAAAGATGATATTCAAATCGAAGGTTTCACCACAGGGAAAAATGATGATATCTTAAAAGACAAGTTATTATCAGTGTATATGCCAACTGACGCCGACTGTATAGACCACGATTTTGTGATGGTCACTTCGAGCGATGGCAAAAACTATAAAATCGAACTTTCGGGAAAAATAACTGAACTTAACATTACTCGTCATTTCAAACAACCGGATGACTTAACCTTGCAGAATCCCGAAATAGTGACTTTTCGAAAGTCCGATTATGCGGAAGAAATAAAAAACAGGGTGGAATGGCGGATTGGCAAACGTTTCAAACCAATTGTTATTATAGGGTTTGCCATATTATTGCTGGAACGCTTTTTCTTCGCAGGGGAGTTCTATGGTTTTTTATGCCTTTTTGGATTGGGGCTTTTGGGTTGGTTTATATCTGATTATAAAATGTTGCAGTCTGACAGGTATTACATTTATTGCCTCTCGATTTCGATTGCTTTTTGCATTTACTGTATGATTTTGAAACAAGAATTAACGAATACTTTGCTTGTCACTTTTGGCGCTTTGGCTCCCATGTCATTGTTGATTATTCAATATCCGGCACGAAGGATTTTCAAATTGCTATGTAACAGAGAGCCTGTAATAGACCGTTCGGTCAAAACATTCGCTGATATCGCATATTCGATGCTTTTGTTTTTTAGCCCTTTAGCTTTACTCTGGATATTATTATACTTCTTGGAACTAAACAATATATAATATGCTAACAACAAATGATTTATTACAAATAAAACAGAAGAATCTGACTGAAGATCAAATTGATGAACAGCTGTCTTTTTTTAGAAAAGGGTTTCCTTTTACGGAAATAAAATCTGCCGCTTCGGTCGAAAAAGGAATTATGCGTCTGACGGAAGCGCAACAGAATAGTTATATTTACGCGTGGGATGATTATGTAGCCGGCGGGAATTCGAATACTGAGGGTGATAATTTGGCCGGCGGGAAGCCGAATGTAGAGGGCGACAGTTTGGCTGGTAAAAAGCGAATCGCAAAGTTTGTTCCCGCTTCGGGAGCTGCCAGTCGCATGTTTAAGGATTTGTTTTCGTTTCTGACCGCGACAAGTGGAGTGCCGGTCACAGATTTTGAAAAGACTTTTTTCGACGGAATCACCCAATTTCCCTTTTTTGAAGCGTTGAACGATTGTTGTATCAGAAACGAAGGGAAAACTATTTCTGAACTGATTGCCTGTGGAAGTTTTAAAACCGTAGTATCCAATTTATTGGAGGGAAAAGGACTGAACTATGGTTCTCTTCCGAAAGGATTGTTATTGTTTCATCTTTATCCGGAGCGCGCGCGTACAGCGGTGGAAGAACATTTAGCCGAAGGAGCCCTGTATGCTAAAAGCGTAGGAAAAAAGGTGGAAATCCATTTCACCGTTTCGCAGGAACATCAGCCACTTTTCGAAAAGTTAATCGAAGAAAGCCTGCCGTTTTATAGCGAACATTTTGGCGTTAAATATGATATTTCTTTTAGTACGCAACAATCAAGTACGGATACCATCGCCGTAGATAACGCCAACACCCCGTTTCGTGACGGGAACGGACAGTTGGTTTTTCGTCCGGGAGGACATGGCGCCTTGCTACAAAACCTGAATGATTTGGATGCTGATGTAGTCTTTGTGAAAAACATTGACAATGTAGTGCCCGACCATTTGAAAGAAGCCACCATACATTATAAGAAAGTGATAGCCGGAGCGCTCGTTTCGCTGCAAAAACGGATTTTTAGCTATGTACGTCTCATTGAAAGCGGCGATTATACGCATGAGCAAGTCGAAGAGATGATTTATTTCCTGCAAAATGAACTTTGCATCAAAAACCCGGAGACTAAATACCTTGAAGATGTTGAGTTGGTTCTTTATATAAAAAGCAAATTGATGCGACCACTCCGCGTTTGCGGAATGGTAAAAAACGAAGGTGAACCGGGTGGCGGGCCATTTCTTGCCGTCAACCCCGACGGTACTGTGTCGCCCCAGGTAATGGAAAGCGCCCAGATAGATTTGAATCATCCTGAATCCCTGAAAATATATAAGCAAAGCGCCTATTTTAATCCGGTCGATTTAGTTTGCGCCTTGAAAGATGTGAACGGAAAAAAATACAATTTGCCCGATTTCGTTGATAAAAATACGGGTTTAATATCCTCAAAAAGCAAAGACGGCCGCGACCTGAAAGCGCTTGAATTGCCGGGTTTATGGAACGGCTCGATGAGCGATTGGAATACCGTCTTTATAGAAGTCCCTATCGAAACTTTCAATCCGGTCAAAACAGTAAACGATCTGCTTCGCCCGCAACACCAGTAATAATAATGATTAATGATTAATGATTAATGATTAATGAGATGACAGAGAATATTTTGAAGAAGAAAAGTTTTGATTTTGCATTTAGAATAGTGAAGATGTACAAATATCTGCAAGATGAAAAGAATGAATATGTTTTGAGTAATCAATTATTACGTTCAGGGACATCAGTAGGGGCAATGGTTCGTGAAGCGGAGTTTGCAGAGAGCATAAGTGATTTTGTCCACAAAATGTCTATTGCTCAAAAAGAAATCAACGAATCTCTTTATTGGATCGAACTATTATATACATCTGAATACTTGACTACTCAGCAATTTGAGAGTATTAATAACGATGCTGTTGAAATAATAAAACTAATCACAAGCAGCATCATAACAGCAAAATCAAAATCAAAATCAAAAGCAAATTCAAATTCAAACCGTTAATCATTAATCATTAATCATTAATCATTAATCATTAATCATTAATCATTTATCATTAATCATTAATCATTAATCATTAATCATTAAATTAAGTTCATTTCGCCAATCGGAGGCGTTTTGAGCGAGATAGACTGCCATGCCGGATTTTTTTGCCGCTTGGATGTTACATTCGCCATCGTCAATGAAAAGCGTTTCGGCTGGGATGATTCCCGCATCCTCAATCAACATTCGGAATATTTTCAAATCGGGCTTCATACATTTCATCTGGTACGAAATATACATTTTGTCAAAATAACTTGATAATGAGCCTGATGAGGTGTAGTCGGGCGAAGAGGCCCAATCTATAATAATTGGATTGTTGTTTGTCAGCAGATACAGCTTATACTTCTTCCGCAGTTGTTGCAGGTATTCAAGTTTGTAGGCTGGCGGCGGGTCTATAATGCTTCTCCATGCGTTTTCGATGTCTTCACGCGGGATCGGTTTGCCGGCATACTCACTTAGCAGGCGGCAAAATCCGGCGGTGTCAATATCTCCATTTTCAAAATTGAAAAAGAGACCTTTGTGATAGTACATGTCGATGAGCTTGTCGGCATCGCTTACGCCAATTGCTTTGAAATTACGGATAGCGCGTGCTCGTTGTACATCAACGAGCACGCCACCCATATCAAATATTAAATTTTTTATCATGAAAGAAAGGGGTGAAAAAGGGTGAACGCACGAAGGGGTGAAGGGGTGAAGGGGTGAAGGGGTGAACGCACGAAGGGGTGAAGGGGTGAAGGGGTGATGGGGCGAACGGATGAGTGGGGCGAAGGGGTGAAGGGGTGAAGGGGCGAACGGATGAATGGGGCGAATGGGGTGCCTTTATGTTAGCGAATGCATGACTAAGCCTGAGCGTAGTTTGGGTTCGAACCATGTTGTTTTTGGCGGCATGATGTGACCGGCGTCGGAGATAGCGATTAGCTGTTGCATTGAAACCGGATAAAGCGCCAATGCAACTTTCATCTCACCGCTGTCCACCCTTTTTTTGAGCTCTTCAAGACCGCGTATTCCACCTACGAAATCTATCCGTTTATCTGTACGTAAGTCTATTATTCCTAAGATTTTATCTAATATCAGGCGGGATGAGACCGTCACATCCAATGTTTGGATCGGGTCGTTGTCGTCGTAACGGCCCTGTTTGGCGGTTAGGGCATACCAATTGCCGCTTAAGTAGACGGAAAACTCATGGAGACGCGCTGGCTTATAAATTTCAGGTCCCTTTAACTGCACGATGAAATCCTCCGTCAGTTTTTGCAGGAATGTATCATCCGAGAGTCCGTTGAGGTCTTTGACGACACGATTGTAATCGATGATTGTCAATTGGCTTGCGGGGAAACAGACAGCCATGAAATAGTTATATTCCTCCTCTCCTGTGTGTGCCGGGTTTTGTTTTGCCTTTTCACTTCCAACAAGCGCTGTGGCTGCTGTACGATGATGTCCGTCGGCAACATAGAGCGATGGCAACTGCTCAAACAATTCTGTAATACGTTCGATATCAGCATCATCACTAACTGTCCAAAACGTATGACGGAATCCATCTGTTTGCGCCATAAAATCATATTCAGGGGTTCCGGTCGTATATTTGGCAACTACGGCATTAATTTCCGGATGGTCGGGATAAGCGAAAAAAACCGGCTCGATGTTGGCATTTGTAATGCGAATATGCTTCATACGGTCTTCTTCCTTGTCACGGCGGGTCAGCTCATGTTTTTTAATCTTGCCGTTCCAATAATCATCGATATGGGCACATACGACCAATCCGTACTGCGTATGTCCGTTCATCGTTTGTGCATACACATAATATTGCTCCTTATCATCCGGTACGAGCCATCCTTCATCCTGAAATTTCCTGAAATTCTCAACCGCTTTTTCATAAATTTCGGGTGCATGTTCATCCGTTCCTTCCGGGAAATCTATCTCCGGTTTGATGATATGATACAGCGATTTTTCATTTCCTTCCGCTTCGACACGCGCTTCGGCGGCGTTAAGCACATCGTAGGGACGCGACTGCACAGTCTCAACTAAGTCTTTAGGAGGACGAATCCCTTTAAAAGGTTTAATCTTCACAATAAAAAAATGATTAATGATTAATGTTTAATGATTAATGATTAATGATTAATGAATAACGGAAAGTGTTAATTGTTCATTATTCATTGTTCATTGTTCATTGACCTGAAAGGTCCTATCTCCTTCTTTCAGGAATTTGACGATCTGATTGGCGGCGGCAATACCGGCGTTGATATTCGCTTCGGCGGTCTGAGCTCCCATTTTTTTAGGCGTACTGAAATAGCGTCCGGCAAATTTAGCTGTCAGTTCGGCATGATTGCCGGGCATGACATCCGATAAATATTTGAAGTCTGCACGTTCTTCCATCAATTTTGCCAAATCGGCCTCGTTGATAACCTCTTTACGGGCGGTGTTTACTAACATGGCGCCTTTTGGCATCTTGGACATCAATTGATAGTTAATCGAATTTTTGGTCTCTGCCGTTGCGGGTATATGAAGCGAGATAATCGGGCATGTTGCGTAAAGCTCTTCGGCTGAATTTAATACTTTCAGGCCGTCTTTTTCAATGACATCTGCCGGACAATAAGCGTCGTAGGCATATAACTCCATGCCAAATCCTTTGGCGATCCGCGCCACATTGCGTCCTACATTGCCATACGCATGGATGCCTAATTTTTTGCCAATCAATTCCGTCCCGGAAGAACCATTGAAAAGATTGCGGACGCCATAAACCATCAAGCCAAAGGCAAGTTCCGCTACGGCATTTGAATTTTGCCCCGGCGTGTTCATCACACATACATTATGCGCAGTAGCGGCCGCCAGGTCAACATTGTCGTAACCTGCGCCGGCGCGAACCACGATTTTCAACTGTTTGGCGGCATCCAACACTTCACTGTCGATGATGTCGCTACGGATGATGATAGCATCCACATCGCTTACCGCTTCTAATAATTGCGCTTTTTCGGTGTATTTTTCCAAAAGGGCCAACTCCATTTCTGCGCTCTCAATCGTTTTACGAATACCATTTACGGCTATTGCGGCAAATGGTTTGTCTGTTGCAACTAATACTTTCATAATGATTAATGATTAATGATTAATGATTAATGATAACTGATAACTGAAAACTGATAACTGAAAACTATCTGATAACTGATAACTGATAACTGAAAACTATCTGATAACTGATAACTGAAAACTGAAAACTATCTGATAACTAATGATTTTTTTCAAATGACTGCATGATTTCTACTAACGCTTTCACGCTTTCTGCCGGTAGTGCGTTATAGGTGGATGCTCTGAAGCCGCCTACGGAGCGGTGGCCTTTGATACCGATCATGCCGGCTTTGCTTGCGAAGGAAGCAAACTCGCTTTCCAATTCCTGATATTCGTCGTTCATTACGAAGCAGATGTTCATCAATGAGCGGTCTTCGGCGACAGCCGTTCCTTTAAACATTTTATTGCGGTCTATCTCGTCGTAGAGGATGGCCGCTTTTTCTTCGTTTTTCTTTTGCATGACGGGTATTCCGCCTAAATCCTTGTACCATTTGAGTGTCTGCAAAGCGGCATAAATAGGCACAACCGGCGGGGTATTGTACATCGATTCGTTATTGATATGAATCTGGTAGCTCAACATCGAGGGTATCTGACGTTCTACCTTTCCTAACGCATCTTTGCGTACAATAACAACGACAACGCCGGCAGGCGCAAGGTTCTTCTGTGCGCCGGCATAGATAATATCGAATTTCGAGATGTCTATCGGACGTGAAAAGATGTCGGACGACATATCCGCCACCAAAGGAACGGATACTTCGGGAATAACGTGTAGTTGTGTTCCAAAGATCGTGTTGTTTGTTGTGATGTGAAAATAATCCGAATCACCGGAAACAGCGTAACTCTTAGGGATATAACAGTAATTTTTATCTTTTGATGATGCGACAACGTCTACTTCGCCGAAAATTTTGGCTTCTTTGATGGCTTTCGAGGCCCATGTACCCGAATCAAGGTAGGATGCCTTCTTGTTCAATAGGTTATAAGGAACCATACAAAACTGCAAACTCGCGCCGCCTCCGAGGAAAATGACCTCATGCGTCGCCGGTACGTCTAATAATTCCCTCACTAAATTGCGCGCTTCGTCGCTGACTGCAATAAATTCTTTCCCTCTGTGTGAAACCTCCATCAGTGATAATCCCGTACCAGCGAAATCAAGTATCGCCTCGGCAGTGTTGCGAATAGTGTATTCACTTAAAATTGAGGGGCCTGCAAAAAAATTGTGCTTCTTCATCTCTGTAAAAAATAATAAATTTGAATAATGATGTTATTAAAAAAGGCTACAAAGGTAAAAATTTTTTTGTTTGTTAGTTCAAAAATAAAAAAAAGTTGCATATCTTTGTATTTAGTTTTCAGTTTTCAGTTTTCAGTTTTTAGTTTTCATAATTAAATAATAAATAAATACTTGTGAAAAAAATCTTTAAAATTTTAATCGGCGTCCTGATGGTAATCGTTGCTGTTCTGGCGCTTACCTGCGTCGGGCTTTATATAGCTGGACATGGATATGTCATCCCGGCTGTCAGAAAAACATACCTGAAAGGGTATACGACGGCTAATATTGATGACCATTCGTATTTTAAGAATAATGTGATCGAGGCAGGGACGCCTCAGCTCTGGCCGTTGCACGAAGCGTATAGCCGGATAAAATTGTCGGATACGCTTCGGAAAGAGTTGGAGGATTATCAATCGATAGGGTTTGCCATCTTCAAAGACGGGAAGTTACTATACGAAGAATATTGGGACGGTTATTCCGACCAAAGCCGGACTAATTCGTTCTCAATGGCCAAAACGGTAACCACGATGCTAATAGGAAAGGCTATTGAGCATGGTTATATTAAAAGCCTTGACCAACCCATTACAGATTTTTTACCCGAATTTCGGGATGATTCATTGGGTAGGCTGTGTACAATCGGTGATTTATCGGCGATGCGTTCCGGCTACGACTGGACGGAAGACTATCATACGCCTTTGAATCCGACTACGGAAGCCTATTATGGCGATGATATAGAACGGATGTTACTGAAAAGGAGATTCAATAGCCGACCTGGAGGACATTTCAGGTATGCTTCGGCTGATACGCAGCTGCTGGCTATCATACTGAAAAGAGCTACCGGCAAAAGTCTGGCTACTTATTTGTCCGACGAATTTTGGAAACCGTTGGGAATGGAGCACGACGCGCTATGGACTTTGAGCGGAGGCCTCGAAATGTCGTTCTGCTGTCTTCATACCAATGTCCGTGATTATGCCCGATTAGGCCAGTTGTTACTTCAAAAAGGGAACTGGAACGGGCGACAATTGTTGGATTCGGCTTTTATTGAAAGGATGATTACACCCGGAGAGGGGGCTTTCAATGCCAATGAACCTCGGAAATACGGTTACTCGCTTTGGATTGACGAGGTGCATCAACCGAATTTTTTCGCCTTTTTAGGACATCTCGGACAACGAATTATCATCGTACCGGATGAAAACTTAGTAATTGTACGATTAGGAAAAAAGGACGACCGAAGGTCAATGGGCCGTGGACACTTGGATAACGACGTCTATTATTATATAAATGAAGCGGTTAAGATGTTTTAATGTTTAATCACTACCTGCTTCACCTCCGGAGTGCTATCTATCCCGTCGAAAATATGGATGAAATAGATACCGTCAGGTACTGTCGATATGTTTAACTGAATTTTACTGTTGCCAGTAGTTGTCTGAATCGCCAGTGCTCCCGACGTGCTATAAAGACGGATATTGTAAGTGGGATTGTTGACAACTTTACGTGCGGCATATTTTGCCAAAACAGCCTGTTGGTCGATATCAATATATAAGACGTCATTTGCGGGGCTTGGATAGACCTGAAAATTACTGTTTTGTTTGTTTTCAACACCAACTTCCGCCTTAAAAGGTTGATTTTTTCCATTTTCATCAGTTGTGAGCTTGAATTGAACGGGAATGGAATATTTGACGCGAACAGGCTGTCCTCTTTGTTCTCCGGGTATGAAATTCGGTAAGGACTTTAAAACACGTATCGCCTCCCGATCCAAATATTGATTGAAAGCTCTGGATATAAATACATCTGATACGGAACCATCTTTATTGACCACAAATTCACAATGTGAGCGTCCCTGTATTCCGTTTTCAACAGCGATTGACGGATATATTATATTGTCCTGAATATATTTAAGAAGAGCAGCTTCTCCTCCGGGAAATACAGGGTTTTTTTCAACAATCTGAAATACGTAATTCTCATCATAATCTTGTTGCTCGCTTTCCTTATTAAGTTTGAATGTAACAGGTATGGAGAAGTAGACTCGCACCGGTTGCCCTTTAATTGTACCGGGCTTATTAAATTTCGGTAAGGTCTTTAGAACGCGTATCGCCTCCCTGTCTAAATATTGATTGAAAGCCCTGGTCACCGATACATTTGAAATGGAACCATCCTTTTCAATGACAAATTGACAGTATACACGTCCTGATATACCATTTTCAATTGCGATGGGTGGATAGATAATACTATCGGCAATGTATTTGAGAAGAACTGATTCTCCCCCTGGAAATTCAGGTTGTTTTTCACAATTAGTATAAATTGAATCATCTGGCGAATGCCCTATTGCGGCTTTATCACCTGTTAATAGCTTATTTTCCGCGTCGTTTCCGGCGAATTTCGGAGCATAAGCGGCATCAGAGAGTGGGTTATTCGCAGAAGGTATTTCCGGAAATACGGCTTCAGGAAGATTTTTTACTTCATTTTTGCTTGTTTCTAAAGCAAAATGACTAATTTTGGCGTTTGAAATCTCTTCGAATGGTTGAGAGACTTCGGGCCGGGCAAACAAGGCTACTGTAATAGCTGCCAACGGGAGTACATACGCGTACTTCAACCGTGCCCACGGATTTGATTTTTTTTGGTACATCAT
>Ga0099364_10002910_pt1 | contig 27047 bp, 28 predicted proteins | sample TergutTh196P3_FD_73070 | JGI IMG/M metagenome (GOLD analysis project Ga0099364, IMG submission 73070) | Microcerotermes parvus P3 segment gut microbial communities from Pointe-Noire, Republic of the Congo - Th196 P3 | ecosystem: Host-associated > Arthropoda: Insects > Digestive system > Gut ... | reverse complement strand
ACAACCCCAATGTTTTTCCCCCCCCCCCCCCATGTCATTTTAGCGGCACTGGTTCTTCTAACCGTTAATGGTTACGCTCAGGCTTCCGTTCAAAACGATAAAACCCTTTTTGTTTCCCCTGTAATTGAAATCCTCCAATACGGCGTAAACTCTTCCTCTCTAGGCTACGGATTAGCCCTTGGTACTGAAGGTGGTGTTTCCATCGGGTTGCGCGGACTGTACGCCCAAACTTTTGATAATGATTTGTCCGTTTTGGAAATGACGATATTCGGGCGAGTTTATATTTTACAGTTTGATGCCGCCAAAGGTCTTTTCGCACAGCTTAACTTCGGGTTCGCGCTTTTTTCCTATGACAGCACGATAACAATACCTGCGGAAGGCGGAACATTCTCAATCGGGGCGGCTTTGGGATGGCGATTTTTACTGGGAGATTATTTTTATATAGAGCCATATTTACGAGGCGGCTATCCGTATTACGGCGGCGGCGGATTATCAATAGGAGTTAGATTTTAATTAGTGGTTAGTGATTAGTGAGTAGTGAATAGTTAAAAGATAAGGAGAAAAATTATGAGAACAAACAAAAATTTGGAAGTAAAAAGCAAAGCTTGGAAGCATCTCTTCTTCCTCTGTGCTCTCTGTGTGCTCTGTGGTTTCATCGGGTGTGAAAATCATTGGATGAAGGAAGCGACGGCGCATATGCACAGGCATAACTTTGAATGGAGAGAAATAATAGATACAGGTGAAGAAAGCATACAAACATTAGCCTGCACAACTGGATGTAACACAACAAGGGGAACGCGTATAGAAATGCGTGTCGGTGGAATTCTCAATTATGAAGGCGGCATAATTACAGGCGGACAGCCTGACGATGCCGGCCTATTGATAATACCCGCAAGGATAAACGGCGTAAATATAACGGCAATAAACACAAGTGCGTTTCGTAATAATACGAATATTAAAGAAGTAGAAATCGCATACGGTGTACAGACCATAGGTAACCTTGCATTCACGATGTGCATAAACCTTGAAACGATAGACATCCCCGATAGTGTCACTTCTATTGGGAATCAAGCGTTTTTGAATTGTTACGCTCTTACCGAAATAACAATTCCCGATAGTGTAACCCTTATTAATAACGGTGCATTCGGTGGTTGCTATCGCCTTGAAACTGTAACAATTGGTAGAGAAGTTACTACTATCGGATGGCAGGCTTTCTATTTTTGTAGTGCTCTTAAAACTGTAAATATGCTCAGAGCTTCACCGCCAACATTAGGTGATGAGGTATTCCTTCTAAGTACTAGTACTGGAGAAAACATACCCCTTGAAAATATCTATGTTCCTTTGGGTTCTGGTGATGCATACAAAGCTGCTTCGAACTGGATTGAATGGGCAGGCATTATTGTTGAAGCGCCGTAAGTGGCGTTAGGAACGGGATCACCATTTAACGCGGATTAACACGGATTGAACGCTGATTTACGCAGAGATAATTAAAGTTTAATCCGCGTTTCATCGTTACCACGCTATGACCTCGCCGCAACAGACAGCAACTTCTTAACAGACTCCTTGCCCCCTGCAGGTCCCACACATGACGGACACCCGCTTTTACAAGGACAGCGGTCAAGAGCATCTTTTATGGCAGTCATCAGCATTGGGATATTACGGGACATAGCTTCTGTAAGCCCTGTTCCGCCGGGGTATTTGTCATAAATATAAAGGGCAGGGACTGCAAAGTGCGGATCTTTTACGCGCTCCGCTATTCCTAAATCCCGTGGATCGCAAAGTAAATAAACAGGTGCAATATGTTTTATAAGCGTACCCATACCAGAGAGCGCTTCCCCTATCTGCTGTTCATCCATCTCCGCAAGAATTTTACCGCCTGTAGAATCCTCAGTAAAGAGCAGCACAACCGCCCTAGTCTGCATCTCCTCTTCCGGCAGCAATATATCCCCATACCCAATATTCTCATGAGTACGGAATTTCAATTTTTTAAACTTGGTAACCTGCGACCGTACAAGAACATCACCTTGAACTAACTCAAGGGAGTAGGGAGTGGGGAATGGGGAGTGGATATTTTGATTTGAAATAATAGAGTGTTGGTCGTAAGCAGGATCATTAGTCGAACAAGACTTTTCTTCCCCTACTCCCAACTCCCTACTCCCCACTCCCCACCTAACATCTTCCGTCAGAACTTTAATATCGGTCTTTACAAGTCCGTCTGTAAAATAGTTGACATCGGCTTCGCGGACAAGGCATTTGCGGTTTTCAATATCAAGTTCTTCTACCATGAACTGTCTGCCCCTGTGAATATAAACCGCGTTTACAAAGATTAATTCTTTTGCGCTGGGTCTGTCCATTTCTCCAATTACATTGTTTCTTCCCTCAGTAATATCAATTATGACAACATTATCCGCGCTTGCACTCCTTAGACTTACCCCCTCAGAAGGATAAGACCTATCCGACCAATGCCACTTCCCCTCAGCATTCCGCACAATCCCTGCCTCTTGCAAATATTCAAGCGCATCAATGGCATTCTCTCCAAAAATTTCTTCATCAATAAAAGGAAGTTCAAAGCAGGCGCACTTAACATGATCCGTTAGAATGTAAGGATTATCAGGATCGATTCTGGCTTCTTCCGCGCTTTTTCTAAAAAACCATTCAGGGTCATTCATTATATATTGATCGATAGGAGATACGCTTGCAATAAATACGGAGATTGAAGTTCCGCCGCGCCGCCCTGCTCTGCCCGACTGCTGCCAAAAACTGTTAAAAGAACCGGGGAATCCCGCAACAATAGAGGCATCCAGTCCGCCAATGTCTATGCCTAATTCCAGCGCGTTAGTTGAAACTACACCGTGAATATCTCCCTCTCTTAAACCGCGTTCAATTTCACGGCGTTCATTTGGCAAAAAACCGCCTCTGTACGCTTCCACTCTAATTTTTGAATTGTCCGTAAAAATATTTTTTAAATCCTCATTGACATAAGAGGCTGCAACTTCCGTTCTTACCCGCGAATGTGCAAAGAGTATCGTTTTTATTTGCGCTTTAAGAAGAGCTATCATCCAGCGGCGGCTTTCTGTTACAACAGAACGGCGGATTCCCTGTACCTTATCAACAAGAGGCGGATTGTATAAAATGATTCTTTTTTCTCCCCTGGGCGCACCGTTTTTGTCAACAAGTTCAACGGACTGGCCAATAAGGGATGCGGCAAGTTCGGCAGGATTTCCAATGGTAGCGGAGCATAAAATAAACTGCGGATTTTTTCCGTAAAACGCGCACACCCGCCGCAGGCGCCGTATAACATTTGCAACATGACTGCCAAAAACTCCCCTGTAAGCGTGGGCTTCATCTATCACTATAAATTTTAAATTAGAAAAAAACTTTATCCATTTAGGATGATTGGGTAAAATTCCTGTATGCAGCATATCGGGGTTTGAAATAATTATTCTTCCTGAATCCCTTGCCGACACGCGCAAAGAATCAGGAGTGTCTCCGTCATAGGTGGCAATTTTTAAATTTAAATTATCAATCTCATTTCCTGAAATTTCATTTAACTCCGATTGCTGATCCTGAGAAAGCGCCTTTGTCGGAAAAAGATACAGACAGCGCGCGCTGGTGTCCGCTAACAAGGCATTAAGACAGGGTAAGTTGTAGCACAGTGTTTTACCCGAAGCGGTAGGCGTTACAACCACCACATTTTTGCCTTTTTGCACAACATTCCAAACATCAGCCTGATGCGTATAAAGTTTGTCTATCCCCCTGCGGTTTAACGCCTTTACAATTCGTTCATCAACACCTTGCGGAAACGGCGCATAGGTTCCGTCTTGAGCAGGCAATAATCGATCTATAACGATATTTGGAGCAAAGTCGGGGCTGTTTAAAATTTTATCCAGATTTTCCTTAGCGGTCATTCTTTTATTATAAGGTTTTTGGGGTACGGGGTATAGTATAATGTGACTCCGTCTTTAATATGTGCTACAATACCATATGCAGTTAGGTAAAAAATTTTTCAGTCAGCCCACTGTCGATCTTGCTAAAGCGCTTTTAGGCAAATACCTTGTCTATGGTGATTTAAAAGGGATAATCGTTGAGACAGAAGCGTACCTTTTTAGAGACGATCCGGGCTGTCATGCAAGCCGTGGGATGACAAAAAGAAACGAGCCTATGTTCGGTCCTGCCGGGCGCACCTATGTTTATCTGATTTATGGGATGTATCATTGCATCAATATAGTAAGCGGAAAAATCGGTGAGGGAGAGGCCGTGCTTATCCGCGCCCTTGAGCCAATAGACGGTATTGCCAAAATGAAAAGGCGGCGAAAAACAACAAAATTGGAAAATCTTTGCAATGGTCCCGGCAAGCTGGCTCAGGCTTTTGGCATCACCAAAAAGCACAATAATCTTAGCCTTATTGACGGGCCAATTCAGGTGCACAACAGCCGTTTTAAGCCGCAAATTGAGACTAGCCCCCGTATCGGCCTGTCCGAGGGAAAAGAGCTTGAATTACGGTTTTTTGTAAAAAACAGCAATTTTGTCTCAAAAATGCAAAAAAAAAGCAATAAAAATACCACAAAAACTACTAGACAAAAAGTTAGAAATACCCTATAATTTTGCAGGGTTGGGAAAATCAAGACAAAGGGGTAAAATATGTCAGAAGTTTTATCGATTGTACTGGGCGGCGGCAAAGGAACAAGATTATTTCCACTGACTCAACATCGATCTAAGCCGGCTGTTCCCTTTGGCGGCAAGTATCGTCTTGTTGACATTCCAATTTCAAATTGTATTAACGCCAATCTTAGGCAAATCTATATTGTAACCCAGTTTAACTCCGCATCTTTGCACCTTCATATTGGTCAAACCTATGTTTTTGACTCTTTTTCTAAGGGTTATGTTGAGCTTTTAGCCGCTGAACAAACTTTTGAACATTCCGGCTGGTATGAAGGCACCGCTGACGCAATCCGTAAAAATCTTCCGCACTTTAGAACTCAAAAACCATCATACTACATGATTCTTTCCGGCGATCAATTATACCGAATGGATTTACAGGATTTTCTAAAAAGACATATCGATTCAAAAGCGGAAATATCAATTGCTTGTACAGGTGTAACTCGGGAAAATGCAAGCGGTCTTGGAATTCTTAAAGCAGATAAAAGCAACCAAATTACAGAGTTTATGGAAAAACCCGGTCCTACAAAGGATATTTCTGATTACAGAGTTCCTGCGGAACTTTTAACAGAAACATTTGATAAAGATGATTGCTATCTTGGTTCTATGGGTATTTATATTTTTAACGCTAAAGTAATGGAAGAATGTTTAGCTAATGAACTTACCGATTTTGGCAAAGAAATAATCCCGCAGGCTATTTCAAAAGTTAAAGTTAATGCCTATCTTTTTGACGGCTATTGGGAAGATATTGGAACCATTAAAAACTTTTACGATACAAACCTGGAATTAACCACTTTGCGTCCTCGCTTTGACTTTTATGATGAATCAAAACCAATATACACGCATATGCGCAATCTTCCGCCGTCAAAAATGAACTTTTCAAATATGAATCAATCAATCGCGGCTGAAGGCTGTATTATTACCAACGCAAATATAACCAACTCTATTGTTGGTATTCGTACTCCTGTAGAGACAGGCTCCAGCCTTAACGGCGTTGTATGTATGGGAGCCGACTATTATGAAACCGATTTGCAAAAAACGCAAAATGCGGAATCCCGTATTCCAAATGTAGGCATTGGCAGGGGTGCAATTATTAAAGGCGCAATTATAGACAAAAATGTCCGTATTGGCGAAGGCTGCCGTATAGGTGTGGATGAAATAAAACGGGTCGATGGCAATTACGGTCATTACTATATTGTTGACGGAATCATTGTTATACCCAAGAATACTATCCTTTACCCTGGAACGGTTATATAGCAGAGAACAGTGAACAGAGAACAGATAACAGTTAAAATCCTCTGTGTGCTCTGTGGTTTGATTTTTTTTTCTTGTATTAATAGGAATACTGTTGCGCAGGCTGAACAATCAACAAGCTATACTACTCCTATATCTCAATTAGAAATGGATTTGGCTTTTATTTTGGAAACTTATGATCCTTATTTATATATTCTTGTTGACAAACAGTACGCTCTTCCTGCGGATTACGAGCCTTCTGACTTGGTTCCGTTAACGGGGATGGGTGTTTCTTACAGAATTAACAGGAATGATATGCTGCTCCGTAAAGCGGCTTTTGATGCTTTAGAAGAAATGGCTGCTGCCGCCCGTGCCGACGGTTTAACGCTTTTAGCTTCTTCGGCTTACCGTTCTTTTGCGTATCAGGAGCAGGTGTATTCCCGTTATGTACGGCAATATGGGCAAGAGGAAGCGGACACCTTTTCTGCTCGTCCGGGTCACAGCCAGCACCAATTGGGTCTTGTTGTTGATTTTGGCTCTATTACTGACGCATTCGCTGACACCCCCGAAGGAAAATGGCTTGAAGCAAACGCATCCCGCTTTGGATGGTCATTATCCTACCCTTTGGGTTATGAAGATATTACAGGTTATAAATGGGAAAGCTGGCATTACAGGTATGTGGGAAAAGAACTGGCTGAATTTATAAATACCCATTTTAACGGAATACAGCAGTATGCTTTAGAGTTTATAATAAGTACAATTAGTACTAGAAATTAAACAGTAACTCCGTCCAAAACCTCTGCAGGAACTTTAGCTCGTATTTTTATTTGGTTTTCCTTGCCGTCCACCGTAAATACGGTTCCGGGCAGCCATATATTTTCAAGTAATAATTCAGATAACGGAGCTTCCAGTTCTTTTTGGATTGTACGGCGCAAATGACGACCGCCGTATTTTTGATCCCAGCCCTTTTCCGCAAGCAAATTCCTTGCGGCAGGCTTAATACACAATTTATAATCCTGTTCTGCAAGCCGTTGTGAAAGCTCTTTAAACTCTATATCAAAAACATTGTCTATCTGTTCACGATTAAGAGTGTTAAATATAACTATTTCATCAACCCTGTTTATAAACTCGGGGTTAAATATTCGGCGTAGTTCCTGCATTGCAGAGGATTCTATTTCTTTTGCACTCATAAAACCTGAACCCGAAGCAAAACCAAGACGGGAATCTTTGGATATTTCCCGTACTCCGGCGTTGCTTGTCATAATTATTACCGTATTACGGAAGTTTACCGTATGACCCAATGAATCTCTTAGTTCGCCTTCTTCAAGTATTTGCAATAAAATATTAAAAATATCATGATGCGCTTTTTCAATTTCATCGAACAAAATAACACGATAAGGATTTCGTCTTATTTTTTCTGTTAACATTCCGCCTTCTTCATAACCAATATAACCCGGCGGCGCTCCAACAAGACGGGAAGCATTATGTTTTTCCATAAAATCAGACATATCAATTCTTACAAGCGACTCTTCATTCGCAAAAAGGTAACGGGATAATTTTTTTGCAAGCAATGTTTTTCCAACTCCTGTCGGACCCAAAAATATAAAAGAACCCATAGGACGGCGCGGAGAAGAAACTCCGGTACGGCATCTTCGTATTGCACTGGCTATGCGTTTTATTGCATCATCCTGACCTATTACATCTTTTTGTAATTGTTCTTCTATTTGGAGCAGGCGGCGCGATTCTTGTTCTTCTAAATGCATTACAGGAATGCCTGTCGCCTCTGTTACAACTTGGCGAATATCATCATCTGTTACAACCGGCCAGTCATCTTTTGATGCCCGTATCCATGCAGAATGAGCTTCATCCAGCCGTTCCCTTAACATTCGTACTTTATCGCGGACTTCCGCAGCGTGTTCATAATCTTGTGCGCTTACAAAAGCGTTTTTTGCCTCACACAAATGGGCTATTTCTGCTTCAAGACCGGCAATTTCCGGCGGCTGTTCGCGCGTTTCCAGTTTACGCATTGCCCCTGCTTCATCAAGTATGTCGATTGCCTTGTCGGGCATGAATCTGCCCATTATATACCGTTGGGCAAGTTTTGCCGCAAGCGTTACCGCACTTTCGGAAAATCGAACCTGATGATGTTCTTCGTATTTAACTTGAATGCCTTTTAAAATTTCTAAAGTATCTTCAAAAGCAGGTTCTTCAACAATAACAGCCTGAAAACGGCGATCCAAAGCGGCATCTTTTTCAAAATGTTTGCGGTATTCGGCAAGAGTTGTTGCTCCTATACAGCGAATTTCACCGCGGGAAAGTCCGGGTTTTAACATATTGGATGCGTCAAGAGTACCTTCCGCTCCTCCTGCTCCAATCAATGAATGAATTTCATCAATAAATAAAATAATATTTCCTGATTGAAGTACTTCTCGTAATATTTTTTTAATTCTTTCTTCAAATTCGCCGCGATATTTAGTACCTGCTACAATTAACCCCATATCAAGTAAAAGAACTCGTTTTCCCGCCAAAGCTTCCGGAACTGCCTCGCTTACCAAAAGTTGTGCCAGTCCTTCTACAATAGCGGTTTTTCCTACTCCCGGCTCGCCAACAAGAATAGGATTATTTTTTGTTCTGCGGGCTAAAATTCGCACGGCGCGGTTTATTTCATTTTTTCTGCCAACTACGGGATCTATTTTTCCGGCTCTTGCCAATGCGGTAAGATCGCGGGAGAAGTTATCCAAAGTGGGAGTAAGAACAGGATAAACAGCGGGTTTTATTCTGGGAATATGCCTTTCGGTTTCTGTCGCATTTTTATGAACCGCAGTCATGCTGCTTGACGACCTTTCCCTGTGTACATAATATGGCTGATAATCGGCTCCTACATATTCGCCGTCGCTTCTGTGCCCGGGTTTATTAAAAGTAGTTTGAATAATTACCCTCATCATTTCTGTGTCAACAGCTCTTTGATTAAGATAAACCTGAACACTTGAATCCTGCTCTCTCATTGCGGCGAATAAAAGATGCTCTGTACCAAGATAGTCGCTGCCCAATGCCCTTGCTTCTTCCGTGGCAATATCCAGCATATTTTTTGTCCGTTTAGACGGCGGTACTTCGCCTTTAATTATTAAACCGGGAATACGGGGTATGGAACTTTCAAGGATATGTTTAAATTCACCAAGATCGATGCGTAAAAACATAAGCGCTTTACAGGCAGTACCGCCGCCTTCTTTCAGCATGGCGATAATGATATGTTCAGGCAGAAGCTGGTCGGAATTGAACCTTCTTGCTTCATCTTGGGCATTAGCGGAAAGCAGCCGTTGTACACGCTTAGTTAAACCTTGAAACACTGATGAACTCCTTTTTTTGTATTATTTAATTATAATAAATTATCGGTCTATTTTCAAATTTTCTATTTTTACCCTATCCCCTGTTTGTACTCCAACACGGAAAAACCAGCCTTGCGGAACTTCAAGAGCGTACCTTACAGAACGGCTGGAAACTACCGAATTTTCATCATGGGGGTACATATCCAATATATCAATAATTCTACCATCAGAGGTAATATATGCAATAGACAGGGGGATATAGGTGTTTTTCATCCAAAAGGATAATCTTTGGTCATTTTCAAAGACAAAAAGCATGCCCTCGCCGTCAGGCAGTTTTTGACGGTGCATTAGCCCCTGATTGCGTTCTTCCTGGGTAACAGCTATCTCCGCTTTTACAGTGGTAATTATCCGCCCCTCCCGTTCGATTGTCAACTCCTGAACGGCAAGTTTGTTAGAATTACATGAACCTGCCTGTAACAGGCAGGCAAGGACACAGAGAGTACAGAGGAAGAATTTTGTTTTAGAATTCATTTAAAAAATCCTGACGGAGCTGGACTTGACCGGATTCAATTAAGCCCGATTCATTCACAATATCATTAAAGACAACTTTATCGATATATTTTACGGTCAGCGGCCTTTCTATGGCAATTCTTGTTTCTTCCGTCTCCCAAATTGATATACTTGGATCAAGATAGGAAGGTTCGCCGTATCTATCAACAAATTGCATAAAAATCGAATAATGATCAATTATATTGGTATTCAGAGAAAAGGACATAATAAACACATTGCCGTCTCTTAGCTGAAAAAAAGCACGGCTTATAAATGACGGTCCTGTGGTTTCTACAAGACTCTGCTCTCTTATGGGAAGGAAGGACACATCCCTATCCCCCCTAAAATTAAAGTAGGTATCCATCATTAGTTTTTCTTTTAATTCATCAAGACTCATTCCTAACGATAATTCTCTAAAACTACGGGGCAATTCCTCGCTTCCTGGCACCCGAGCCGCCCTTTCCGGCGGAAAATCATAGGTAAACTGCTCCTCCGACTGCCCCCAAACGGCAAAAGACATAAGGAGAAACATCGATATTATTAAAAGATTCTTCATTATTTATATTATCGGAATTTATGGGAAAAAATCAAACCCGGTTTTGCTTAGGATGCCTATGCGCCTTCTTTTGATCCAATAAGCGTAAAAGTAAGCCCGCACTGGTAACGAGCTGCAGGATTATCGGGGTTGTTAATTTTGCCATTGGCATAGAAACCTTTGCTTCCTGTTTTGAAATCTTTAGCGTTTGCAAAGAGCCGTGCCCATTCCTTGCCGCTGCCATCTTGAATAATTACCTGCAAAGCCCCGGGGGCTTTTTCATCTTTTGCCGCCATATTTATCTCCTTTCTAAATAATCATTTTACCGTTTAAAACTCTCCATCGTAAATACCCTTAATACCCATTTTTTACATACAAAGCTAATTTTTCTTAAGCAGCCATTTTTGCAGAACAGCGTTTATAGTGTCAGAATTTATCGGTTTTGGCAAGAAACCATTAAAACCATTTTCAATAAACATTTTTTCTGAATCCGTTGAAATATTTGCTGATAATGCAATAATCGGTAAATATTCATAATTACCGCCAAAAGCCCTTATCTGCTTTACAGCTTCAATTCCGCTCATTCCGGGCATCATGTTATCCATAAACACCAAATCGTATTGTTTGTCTTTAATTAATTGGACTGCATCCCTGCCATTATTACACAAATCCACCTGCATCTTATAAGGAACAAGTAATTCTTTTGTTATATGTAAATTTATATTAATATCATCAACAATTAAAACTTTTGCATTTGGAGCGATAAATCCGGGAGACTCTCCATTTAAAATATCCGCAATAGAAATGCAATATGCAGGCATAACAAGTGTTTCCAAATTTTGTTCTGAAACAACTTTATCATTGTTAGTAATTATAACTGTTTTTATTTTATTAGAGTATGCGTCAACAATTTCCTTATTTCTTTTATACATTTCATGCGCAATAAAAAGATAATTATAAAATCGTGATTCTATCTTTTCGTGAAATTCATCGTCATCTACAACAAGTGTATGATCAGCACCAAGATTATCAATTGTAAAAATCAAAGAACTTGTATAGGCTTCGCGGCGTTCATAAATAAGAACATTTTTTCTTTCGGGATTATTAACAACTGCCAATGCCTTTGTTGAGTTAAAATTTTGAGGCAGTACGGCTAATTGCTGTCTGCAGCCCGAGCATGTTACATCAATAACCAGCTCTATGGTACTTTCATCAACAGGCTTGCCAAAAACAAATAAAGAAACAAAACCTTTATCCGAACAGCTGATGGCGTTTTCCAAAAAAGTAAAAAAAATGTTACGGACTTCCGGCTCATCACCAATCAATACAGCGGGAAGGCTTGAGTCAACGCTGACGGCAAAACGAATAGTTGTTTCGCTTACCTTGGCTCTAACAATGTTAATTACATCAGTTAATAATGATGCTGCCGAGTATTCTTTCATACTTGTCCTGCTATTAATATATCAATAGAATGGCGTGAATGTCAAGAGCGCAAGCAGCGTCTTCCTTTGCGTGAGGCAATTAATATGTTAAATTTCAAACCCCATTGCGCGGATAATATCCATATTCAGCTCAGAAGGAAAACTGCTCCCGTATTTTGATGTTTTAAAAACCCCGAATGAGCCGTAATAATCCCAGCAAGCCCATGATATTTTTCTTTTTTCCAGGGCATTGCAAATAAATTTGTACCAGTTAACCCGTGATTCGGCAGGAGATTGAACCATATACACTCCAAACTCTCCGCAAAAAACAGGAACACTCCTTTTTTTAGAAAACTCCAATATTTTGTCCAATGTTGCGTTTAGTTTTTCAAGCTTACTGTCATTTTCATAACTATTAAGAGCATCCTCTACCCATGTATCTTTAAACGATTCGTGCAATTCTTTTGGCAAAGTGTTTTTATCAAAAGGAAAAGCAAGATTGGACAAAGGAGCCAAAGACGGCTTATTCCATGCTGCCCCCTGATGCGTAAAAATGTGCGGATCGTAAAAATGAAAAGTGTAAATTAAATTATCATCATTATATTCAGGGATTTCAAAAAGTTTTAAAATTGAATTATATTCCGTGCCTCCGACAATAATTGTGTGAATATCATCTATTTTACGAATAGCATTTATAGCATCCCCTTGAATTCTTCCCCAAAGCCCGTCATCTATCTTATGAGGTTCGTTTAAAATTTCGTAAATTACATATTTGCTTCTGTTTTTATAACGGCTTGCTATTTGCTGCCACACAGGAATAAGAATTTTATCTATATCAGGTTCAGTGGGGTTTACAGGATGAAAAGAATGGTTGTCAATAATTATATAAACTTGATGCTTTTCCGCCCAATCCACAGCACAATCAATATATTTAAATAATTCAGGATTAATAGTGTGAACATTATCGCCAAGAGTATAATTATGAAAAGCGATTGGAATTCGTACAACATCCGCTCCAAGTTTTTTAACATTGGCAAAATCGCTTTCCGTAAATTTTTCAAAGACAACTTCTTCTAATTTTACGGTTTCAAACCACTTGGAAAAATTAACCCCTTTTGAAAACGGCATATCAATCATAAATTACCCCTTACCATACTATACAGGATATGGTAAAATTATTCCATGAAACTATGCGATGGAATGATAATTCAAAGAGACTCACGATATCCTGTTTGGACGGACAAAAAAATAGAAATAACCTTTTTAGACAAAACCTATGAATCACAGCCTGAAAGCGGCAAATGGCTTATTATTTTGGACCCTGTACAGGCAGGCGGCCCTTTTACGATGGAATTAACCTGCGATAACGAAACTCGTATTTTTAAAGACATATACTCAGGCGACCTTTGGCTATGCGCCGGGCAGTCAAATATGGAAATGCAAATGAGCCGTCTTTGCGATGATTTTGCCGAAGAATGGCAGTTAAAAGAATACCCTATTATCCGTCAATTTAAAGTGCCTCAGGAATGGGATTTTTCAGGTCCGCGCGATTCTGTATCAGGCGGAATTGGCATACCCCCGTGGCTTTCCGTATCAGATAAAACCTTGCACGAATTTACGGCAACAGGCTGGTTCTTTGCCAAAAATCTGTATCAAAAATATATCGATATAGAAGGACAAACCGTTCCCATAGGATTAATTAACACGGCATGGGGCGGCACTCCCATAGAAAGCTGGATGAGCCGGGAGTCGCTTGAAACATATCCAAAAATAATAAAAGACGGCGAACAATACGCTGCCGCCGCAAAATGCGAGGAGATTATCCAAAGAGCTTCCTACTCTATTCTTGAATGGGAAACTAATCTAAATCATGAAGATGTGGGCTTTCCGTTAAACTGGCAAAAACCTGAAACAGATATATCAGACTGGAACGAAATGATCCTGCCCGGCGATTTTGCGGCGGCAGTTGTAAAGCCTGACGAAAATCTTAAAAATTTCTGCGGAGTAATCTGGCTTGCCAAAGATTTTGAAATATCAGCCGCATTTGCCAAAAGCGATGCCAAAGTCTGGCTTGGCACAATTATTGATGCAGATACTGTTTTCGTAAACGGAACGGAGATTGGCAATACGGGCTACCGTTATCCTCCGCGAAAATATGTTCCGCAGGAACTTTTAAAAGAAGGCAAAAACCGTATTGTAATCCGCGTTACCTGCAATTCAGGTCAAGGCGGTATTACCTGCGACAAGCCTTTCCGTATTTTTACAGAGAGTGAAACTGTAGAACTGTCAGGAGCATGGAAATACAATATCGGAGCTGCTGCGGGAACGCGCCCTTCTGATTTTTTCTTTCAGTGGCAGCCAATGGGAAATTACAACGCGATGATTGCTCCCGTACTTAAATATCCGTTAAAAGGAGTTATTTGGTATCAGGGTGAATCCAATGAATCGCGCCCTCATGAATACGCAGACCTTTTCCAAAAAATGATCCTTGACTGGCGTACAAAAAATAATAACGCAAACCTCCCCTTCTTTTTTGTACAGCTTCCTATTTTTTTGGAGCCTTCCGACAATTACGAAAACGCCAATTGGGCGCTTATCCGAGAGGCGCAGGTCTCCGCCCTTTCCCTGCCCTTTACGGGTATGGCGGCGGCATGGGAGCACGGCGAATGGAATGACATACACCCCATTAACAAAAAAGATGTGGGGTATAGGTTGTTTTTAGCGGCGGAAAAACTATTATTTGGGGTGGAGAATAATTCGCCGGGGCCAATGGTAAAACGGCATGAAGTGAAGGATGGGAAGTTGTTTGTTTATTTTGAGTGTTGCGGAAAGGGGTTACAAATTCCCTCACACAAAGACGCGAAGGCGCAAAGTTTTGTTAGTGTTATTACTGATGAAAAACAAATAAAACTTCAGGTAGAGATAGAAGGGAAAGATTGTTTAGTTGTTGATTTGTCTTCTGTGGAGAAACCTAAAAAGGTTTTGTATGCTTGGGCTAATAATCCGCGTGACAGAGCTTTGTATAACTCCGAAGGATTGCCTTGTCTTCCTTTTAGGATTTCGTTGTAATAAGGAATAAATATGTTTGATGCTGTTAAGGTTAAAGATGACATTATAAATTGGATTATAGAATATTTTGAAAAAAACGGAAAAGGCTGCAATGCGGTTATTGGCTTAAGCGGCGGCAAGGACAGCTCTATTGTCGCGGCGCTCTGTGTTCAAGCTTTGGGAAAAGAAAGGGTTATCGGAGTTCTTATGCCGCAGGGTGAACAGCACGACATTGATTATGCAAAAGATTTGGCAGCACATTTAGGAATTAAGCACTTTATTGTAAATATAAAAGACAGTGTAGATACCCTTACAGCTTCGATTAAAGAGGCGGATATCGAACTAAACAGGCAGGCTATTATTAACATTCCCGCAAGAATTAGAATGACCACGCTCTACGCCGTTTCCGCTTCTGTTAACGGCAGGGTTGCCAACACCTGCAACCTTAGCGAGGATTGGGTGGGCTACTCTACCAAATACGGCGACGGCGCGGGCGATTTCAGCCCATTGTCGCATTTAACAGTAACCGAGGTAAAACAAATTGCAAAAGCGCTTCCCCTCCCCGATAAGTTTATTGACAAAGTTCCCGAAGACGGACTCTCCGGCCTAACCGACGAAGCAAACCTTGGCTTTTCTTACGAAATATTAGACCGCTATATCCGCGAAGGCATTTGCGAGAATGCGGCAGTCAAGGAAAAAATCGACCGCCTGCACCGGGCAAACAAGCACAAGCTTGAATTAATGCCGGGGTTTTGCTTGTAAATCCCGTCTTAATCTGCTAGTCTATTCTCATGGAATCAATAATGCTGGCCTCGGGCTCTATGTTAAGACAGGAATATTTTAGAATGATGGGGCTCCCTTTTAGTATTTACCCTGCCAAAATCGACGAAAGCAAGGTGTCAATCACCGACCCTGAAAAACTTACCGCAGACCTTGCCGTAAAAAAAGTAAAAAAAGTTATCGAGGTTATGAGCAGCCGCCTTCCCAAGTGGATTGTCGGTGCGGACACTGTAATTTCTGTTGACAGTACCATTTTTGGCAAGCCTGAAACCCACGAAGAAGCCGCCAAAATGCTTAAAAAACTGTCCGGAAAAACCCATAAAGTTGTAACTTCTATAGCTCTTTACAATGGGCATAAGAACAAAATAACAAAGAAAACCGCCGTTTGCTCGGTTGCTTTTGCCCCCTTAAAAGATAAGGAAATTGAGTGGTATTTGGACACCAATGAATGGCAGGGAGCAGCCGGGGCATATCGTATTCAGGGGCTTGCCGGGCTTTTTATAACCCAAATAAAAGGCGACCCAAGCACTGTAGCAGGCTTGCCATTAAATGAATTTTATGGCATGCTAAGAAGTAACGGCTACCCATACGGTAGCTGATTTTCCACCGGCACTTGCTGTCGGATGAGATATAGTGAAGGGGCAGGCTGCTGCTTGCATACACACGGAGGAAAAATGGCTGTAGTAACCATGAAAAATCTCCTGGAATCAGGAGTGCATTTTGGGCATCAGGTAAAACGATGGGATCCCAAGATGAAAAAGTACATCTTTGCGGAACGCAATGGCATTCACATTATCGATCTGCAAAAAACAATCCAATCCATTAAGGATGCCTACGAAGCGGTTAGAAAAACCGTAGCGGCAGGCAAAACCGTACTTTTTGTCGGTACAAAAAAACAAGCCCAGCAGGCTGTTCAAAAAGAAGCCGAACGCTGCGGAATGTTTTTTGTTAATAACCGCTGGTTAGGCGGCATGTTAACAAACTTTGTAACAATAAAAAAATCGCTTTTACGGCTTAAAAAAATCGAAAAAATGGAAGTTGACGGCACATTCGAAAACCTTACCAAAAAGGAAATTTCCGGTCTTGGCAAGGAACGAATTAAGCTGCAAAAAAACCTTGGCGGCATTAAAGAAATGAAAGAGCTTCCCGGTATCCTTTTTATTATCGATACCCGCAAGGAAGCTATCGCTGTTGCGGAAGCGCAGCGCATGAACATTCCAATTGTCGCTGTTGTTGACACTAACTGTAATCCCGAAGGCATTAACTTCCCCATTCCCGGAAACGATGACGCAATCAGAGCAATAACCCTGTTTACTCAAATTATTGCTAACGCAGTTGTTGAAGCGGATAATGAAGTCGGCTTAAAAATTATTGAAACACTTGATGAAGAAGGCATGGAAGGTCTTTTAAGCGATACATCCAGAAAAGAAGAAGACATGGAAATCGATATTGAAAAATACACAACAGAAGAAGCATACAGAGCCGCAAAAGAAGATGAAATTGTGATGGACGATGATGACGACTCTGGTACGCAGATTAAAGTTGATATAGACAAAGCATACGAAGAATAAAAGGAGAAATATATGGCGGATATCAGCGCTGGAGATGTAAAGAAGCTTCGTGAAAAAACCGGAGCCGGAATGATGGAATGTAAAAACGCCTTAGTAGAAACAAACGGCGATTTTGCAAAAGCAGAAAAAATACTAAAAGAAAAAGGCCTTGCCGCTTTGGAAAAAAGAGCAGAACGGGCAACAAATTCGGGCAATGTAATTATTAAAATAAAAGACGACGGCTCACAAGCGGTAGTTGTAGAACTAAAAGCAGAAACCGACTTTGTCGCCAAAAACCCTGACTTTTTAAAGTTAGGCGAAGACATTGCTTCCATTGCTTTGGAAAAAAACATAGACAAACCAAATGATGATCTTAACAATATGGTAGCAGATTTGGCTACAAGAATTCGTGAAAACATGGGACTTAAAAGGTTATGTCTTGTAAAAGCCGCTTCTAATGAATTCCTTTCCAGGTATATTCACGGCGAAAACGACATTGGCGTACTTGTAAAATGTGAGTCTGACAAACCGGAAATATTTAAAGATGAAGAAGTAAAAGCTTTTGTTTTCTCTTTGGCACTGCACATTGCGGCTTTTAATCCTGTTGCTCTTGACAAAAGCAAGATTGATCAAAATTGGCTTAAAGAGCAGGAAGAAATCTTTAAAGCGCTCATGGATAAAGACGAAAAACTTAAAGGCAAGCCGGAAGAACAGCTTAAAAATATCCTAAAGGGTAAGATTGAAAAATTCTTAAAAGAAATCTGTCTGCTTGATCAAGGTTATGTAAAAGACGAAAAAATGACAGTTGCAAAAGCTGTTGAAGAAGCTGGAAAAAAAGCCGGTGCAAAACTCGCAATTACTGACTATGTTTATTACAAAGTCGGCTCAGCTGCGGAGTAATCATGCAAGATGTAATATCTTCCAACGAAGAAAGAATGAAAAAAACAACGGCAAATCTAAAAGAAGGGTTTGCCTCTCTTAGAACAGGACGCGCTTCGGCGGCCTTATTCGACAGAATTAAGGTTGATGCTTATGGGGAAAAATCTCCCATAAATCAGGTGGCAAATATATCCATCCCGGAAGCCCGCCTTGTTGTAATTCAGCCCTGGGATAAAAACCTGATTGGCGAAATTGAAAAAGCAATTCGTTCTTCTGAGCTCTCTCTTAATCCGTCTAATGACGGCAAAGTTATTCGTATTTCAATTCCGCCGCTTACAGAGGAAAGGCGTAAAGAACTTGTTAAGATGGCAAAAGCTCAAGCCGAACAATCAAGGGTTGCAGTACGCAATATCCGCCGTGACGGCAATGACGAGCTTAAGAAACTTCATAAGGACTCAAAAATTACGGAAGATGATGCCAAAAAGGGCGAAGAAGAACTTCAAAAACTTACAGACAGTTATATTAATCAAGTGAATCAGATTGTAGAAGAAAAAGAAAAAGAGATTATGGAAGTGTAATGGTTACACCGATTCATGTAGGAATTATAATGGATGGAAATGGCCGCTGGGCAAAAAGCCGCGGTCTTATCCGTACTCAAGGACATCTTGAAGGGTTAAAAGCTGCCAAGCGCATTGTAAAAGCCGCAAGCGACTTAGGTATTAAGTTTTTAACCCTTTATGCTTTTTCAACAGAAAACTGGAAACGAGCCGGTGAAGAGGTGAATTTTATTATGGGACTTGTAAAACAATATCTTAGAGCAGAACTTGATTTTTCCCGTAAAAATCATATTCGCACCCGTTTTACAGGAGACATGGAAGGACTCCCAAAAGAAATTCAAGATGAACTTAAAGATTCTATGGAAGCAACAAAAGATTTTGACGGTATGCAGGTTGTTCTTGCAATCAATTACGGCGGCAGAGATGAAATTATTCGTTCAATAAAGAAAATTGCAGGTGACAACCCGCAAAAAATAAATAATATTACAGAGGACGATATTAAATTAAATCTTGATAACCCCGATATACCCGACCCGGATTTAATTATCCGCAGTGCGGGAGAATACCGTACAAGCAATTTTCTGCTTTGGGAAGGTGCGTATTCCGAATTGTATGTTTCCCAAAAACAATGGCCTGATTGGGATAAAGATGATTTAACGGCTGCAATTAAAGAGTATTCAGAAAGAGATCGGCGCTTTGGTGCTGCTGCCGCCTAATATAATAACAGGAGAAAAGATGAGAAAAATAATAGAAAGACTATTGATATTTATTATTGGTATTCCTGCCGTTTTCGCTCTTGTTTTTCTGCTCCCCTTTTACAAGCATCTTGCCTTAAATATAGTAGTTATTGTTTTTTCCGCCATTGGAGCTTTAGAATTTTCAAATATGCTGGAAAAGAAAAATATTAAGATTGCAAAAATAGAAGCAATTATTTTAGGTGTTTTGGCACCTTTAGCGGCTGTTATCATAGTTACTTTTTTATATAATCCGGATGTAATATCTTTTTACGCCTATTATCAAATAATTACTCATAAGAATATAGTATTCGGGGCAAGTTTATTATTAGGTATTTTTTGGGCTTTGTTATCCCAAGTTTTTTCCAAAAAAGAAAATATGGGCAATGTAATTAACAACTTTGCCGGCTGTATTTCTGTAATGATATATCCGGGCTTTTTTATGTTTTGGCTTGTATTAATGAGCGAATGGAATAATTCAGCTGCGATTTTCTTTTTTTTACTGATTGTATTCTTTAACGATTCTGCGGCATGGCTTTTTGGCTCTTTATTCGGCAAAAACAACCGAGGTCTTATTTCTGCAAGCCCAAACAAGAGTATTGCCGGTTTTATTGGAGGTATGCTGGGCTCTGTATTAATAGCGGTTGGAGCTTTTTATTTATTTCCCGTTATGTTTCCCGATGTTTTTAAACATATTGTTTTAAAAGAATTTACTCCTTCGCTGCCGTTGGCAATTGTTCTTGGCTTTTTTACAGGTTTATTCGCAACTTTGGGAGACTTAGCAGAATCTGCCATAAAAAGAAGCTGTGATTTTAAAGATTCAGGGAATATAATGCTTGGAAGAGGCGGCATTCTTGATTCAATCGATTCCATAGCAGTTGCAGCTCCTGTTTACTACCTGCTCTTTAGCATGTATTTTTTTAAATGAAAAAACGAACTGCTATTCTTGGAGCGACAGGCTCTATTGGAAAAAACGCTCTAGATGTTATTTCCAGGGATCCTGATAATTTTGAGGTTGTGCTTTTATCCGCCCGTTCCCGCATTAATGATCTTGAGCAGTTACAATTAAAGTTTCCGTCTGCACAAATAGCAAATAGCAATGAGCAGATAAAAGCTATTAATGAGATAAAGCCTGACATTGTTTTGAATGGTATTGCGGGGGCGGCTGGCTTGGAGCCTTCCATTGCGGCAATTCAGGCTGGATCGGATTTGGCTCTTGCAAATAAAGAAACAATTGTCATGGCGAGTGAGCTTGTTTTACACCTCGCACAAGAAAAGCAAGTTAATATTATCCCTGTGGACTCCGAACATTCTGCTATATTTCATTTGTTATCTGCTCACTGCTCACTGCTCACTCCTTCCTCTTCCTCTTCCCCATTCCCCACTCCCCACTCCCCACTCCCCATCCAAGAGATTGTTTTAACAGCTTCGGGGGGACCGTTTAGAAAGTTGAGTATGAATGAGCTGGAAAAAGTTACCGTGCAGGATGCACTAGCCCACCCTACTTGGGATATGGGGCAAAAAATTACAATAGACTCGGCTTCTATGGCGAACAAAGGGCTGGAAATTATTGAGGCTTGTGCATTATTTAATATGCCTGCAGATATGATAAAAGTTGTTATTCACCCGCAGAGCATTGTCCACTCAATGATTCGTTTGTCAAATGGAGCGGTTTATGCACAGCTTTCCAAACCTGATATGAGAAGCCCAATAGCGGACGCCCTCTACTGGCCAAATATTGCTCCCCCCGCAATTGACCCTTTAAATTTTGATTCTTTAACCCTTGAATTTGAAAAACCAGATACTAAAAAATTCCCCATGCTTGCTTTGGCGTGGGAATCTGCCCGTCTTGGCGGTTTATACCCCTGCGCTTATAACGCTGCTAATGAAGAGGCGGTTTCCGCTTTTATTTCCGGGCAATGCGGGTTTCTTGATATACCCAAAATAACAGAAAAAATACTGCAAGAGAATTGGACTAAAAAGCTTGATACTATAGAAACCGTACTGGAAGCGGATAAAAAAGCCCGTTTAGAGGCTATAAACTTTATTAATAAAATGGGATAATAAATTATGACATTACTTAATATAATTATTGGACTTTTTGGACTTGGCATTGTAATTTTTATTCACGAGCTTGGACATTTTCTTGCTGGCCGTCTGTGTAAAATCAATGTTGAAGCTTTTTCTATAGGCTGGGGGAATCCCATCCTAAAAAAGAAAATAGGCGATGTAGAATACCGTCTTGGAATGTTTCCCATTGGCGGTTACTGTAAATTCAAGGGCGGATCCGATATTGGAGGCAACGATTATAAAGAAGCCTGGGAACTCAGCAAAAAAGGGGAAAAACCTCCTAAAGGTTCTTTTCTTGGCGCAAGCCCGCAGGCAAGAATTTTAACCTGTTTTGCAGGGCCGTTTTTTAATTTTATTTTTGCAATTCTTTTACTTTCTATTATTTGGGGCATAGGGTTTGAAATTCCTGCTGTAGAAAATAAAATTGTACTGCGCTCAGAAATTGAACAAATAATATATCCGGCAGATGAAGCAGGGTTAAAAACCGGAGATCGTATTATAGAAATAAACCAAAAAGAAGTTTCTTACTTTCATGAAATTCGTGAAATTTTGGCAACTAATCCAAATAAAGATTTTTCAATTCTTGTTGATCGAGACGGTATTATTCAAAATGTATTTCTTACTACAACATTAGATAAATCAACAGGAGCCGGAATAATTGGCATTTCTCATTGGGTATATCCTGTAATTGGTACAATAAAAGAAGGCAGTTTAGCACAACAAAAAGGACTTTTGCCGGGAGATAAATTAATAAGCGCAAATGGTTTTCCGTTAAAAAACACCATTGACCTTGAAAAAATTATTAATCAAAAACCTGATTATATTGATTTTGAATATGAACGAAATGGAGAACTAAATCTAGTTCATCTGCCTAAATATGAAAATGAAGACGAAAATAAAATAGAATATGATTGGGGATTTTCCTGGTTATATACAACTTACCATACCCCAGATTACAATTTATTTACAGCTATTGGCAAGGGAGCTCAGGAATGCTGGAACTTTCTTGTTATGACTATAAAAAGCTTAAGACTTCTTTTTATGGGGATAGATCTTACACAAGCAGTTTCCGGTCCTGTCCGCATTACATACATGATGGGTGATATTGCAACCCAAAGCATGGGGTATGGGGGATTTGGAACTGCTCTTAGAGCTTTTATGAACTTTATAGCTCTTATATCCATATCCTTGTGCATAATGAACCTTCTGCCCCTGCCTATTATTGACGGCGGTATGATTCTTTTGTATTTTGTAGAATTAATAAGAAAAAAACCTGCACACCCAAAAGCAATCTCTGTATTCCAAGGATTTGGAATATTTCTTATTATTTGTTTAATGGTCTTTGCTATATTTGGAGATATATTATATTTAATAAGAGGTATTAAATGAAACAAAACATAAACTGTCCGTGCGGCAACAATCTTACTATTGAATACGAAGAAAGCATTAACTTGGATTCAAATCCGGAAGCGCTGGACGCTATCTTAACCGGCTCTTTTATGAGTTATGACTGCCCTTCCTGTGATAAAAGGCATAAACCTGAATATAAAATCATGATTATCTGGGATTCAAAAAAATTAAAATTGGAAGTTTTGCCTGAATTTGACCGAGGAGAGTTTTACCGTAAAAAAGAAAATGTAAGCCATGAAACTGTTATTGGGTTTCCTGAAATGTCAGACCGTTTGGCTGTTATTAAGGATGACATTGACCCTGTAATTATAGAAGCTTTAAAATCATTTCTTTATGCCAAAGCCGAAGAAAGTTATCCCGATAAAGATGTTAATGTATGGTACTACTGCAAGGGAGCCGAAGGTATTGAGTTTCACATAGACGGAATAAGGAATGACGAAATCGCAGTAATGAGGGTTCCCTTGGAGCTTTACGAAAAAACAAAAAACGACTACCATAAACAGCCTAAAAGCGATGTTTTTGCTCCATTACGAGTCCGTTCATATTTATCGGTACAAAATATTCTGCGCCACGAACTGTTAAAATAAGTTATCCTAACCACTAATCATGCGACGGGTTCTTTTTTACCTTTTTAATCGCGAATGAAACAGATTTTTTAACGCAATCCGCATAAGATTGCTCTGTCATGGCTTGAGATGCGTATAATGTTCCCAAAAGAGAAAATCGATACAAAGGTTTTACCGTATTCAGCGCAATTGCGGCAATGTCAACAATACAGTCATTACAGCGGCACATATTATCGCTCTCATTTTTTAGCTGCACTTCCAATTCGCGGATCACAAGGGTTTCAGCCTCGTTTTTTAACAGGTTAAAATCATAATCGTCTTTAAAAGCCATACATCCTCCCTAAAAATATTATACCATATTTCATAAATAAATCAATACTAATTTTACTGCTGTTCCATATTCATCCCGGTCTCATTTTGCCCATGTTCCTTTAAAATAGGCGAAAAGTATGCGTATTTTGCCATTCTTTGAAGTTTAACAACTCCTACAGGACCGTTTCTTTGCTTGGCTATAATCAGATCGGTCGGAATAATATCGGCGGAAACGGGCTTTTCGTCTTCTTTATCTTTATCTCTGCCCGTTTTTTTAGGCTGCTCTATGTTAAGAAAAAGCACAAGGTCGGCATCCTGCTCAATTGATCCGGAATCCCTTAAATGAGCAAGTGTAGGAGTTTCAAACTGGGCATCACGGTTCAGCTGGCAAAGAACAACTACGGGAATATTCAACTCCCGTGCAAGACTTTTTAAAGAGCGGGAAATTTCAGAAATCTGCTCATAACGGGGCATTGCATTGTTTTCATGCCGAATAAGTCCAAGGTAATCAACAAAAATAATCTCTACTCCCTGCTGCGCTCTCATCTTTCTTGCCTGAGCTCTTAAATCCAATAACTGCATATTCGGCATATCAATAAGGTACAAGGGAGCTTCGTACATAAACCCCATAACATCAACAATATTTTTATAATCCATAGAGCTTAAAAAACCGCTTCTGATATTTTGAGCCTGTACTTTACCTTCGCTGCTTATAAGCCGCTGGCAAAGAGCTATTTCTGACATTTCCAAAGAAAAGAAACCAACAGGTATTTTTTTGTGAAAAGCAATTTTTGCCGCCATATTCAAGGCAAGCGCGGTTTTTCCAACAGAAGGACGGGCACCAATAATAATAAACTCTCCCTTCTGAAAACCGGATGTCATTTGATCCAATTTTTCAAAACCGGATGGAACTCCGGTAATTGGATTCTTGGATTTCATTGCCTGATCAATTAATTGTATTGTCTCTTTAATAACTTCATTAATCTTTTTTGCAGAAAAAACCTGTCTGTCGTCGCTTAACTCAAAAATACTTTGCTGAACTTCTTCAAGAACTTCCCTAGCCTCTTTAGATTCATCATAAGCGCTTACCCCTATTTTTCCCGCTACTTTTATAAGAGATCGTTTTAATGAATAGTTTTTAACCATTTGGGCATAATATTCAATATTAGCACCGGAAGGAACTAAATTTGTAAGGCCGGCAACATAAGAGGCTCCTCCGGCTTCATCAATTTTACCCAGTTGTTTTAATTCCTGAACTACTGTCTGAATATCCGAGCGAAGCCCTTTAGCATCCAAACTTAAAATAGCTTCAAAAATTCTTTGGTTTGCGCGTGAATAAAAATCACCGGGGCGTATATGAAGCTGAATAACTGCGGTAACAGCATCTGCATCTGACAGCATACTTCCAATAGCAGCCTGTTCCAGCTCTTCATCATGAGGAGGAGTTTTATCTTTATATGTCTGCGCCATACTTACTTAAAAAGAGACTTACGCTTCTTATTCAGCCGATTGAGAAGTTTCTGCGGAAACTTCCGCAGAGGTTTCCGATGCTCCTTGAGCTTCTTCTTTTTCTTCCTGCCGTTCGTTTCTTCTGCCCCTGGGTCGTTGTGACTTTTGAGGAGGTGCTTCTGTCTTAATTTCCTGTCCTATTATTGTTACGGAAATTTCCGCTGATTGATTTTCGTAAAGCTTAATAACAGCCTTGAATTTACCCACATTCTTTATACCGCCTCCGGCAATTTCAATGCGTTTTCGTTCAACCTGAAATCCATTCTTTGTAAGCTCATCCGCAATAGTTTGATTTGTAACTGCTCCATAAAGTTTGCCATTGGCACCTGCCGGCATGGTAATTGACAGTTCTAATGTATCCAATTTTTCTTTAAGGCTTCTTGCATCCATGCGTTTCTGCTCTTTACGCGCTTCAATTTCTGCTCTGCGGGCTTCAATAACTTTTATGGTTTTAGGAGTATATGGCAGGGCAATACCGCGCGGAAAAAGATAATTGCGCGCATACCCTCTTGCTACTTCTTTTACATCCCCTTCTTCGCCAAGGGTTGCTAGATCTTTGTTTAATATAACTTTCATGACATACTCCTTCTTATTCTGCTACATAGGGAAGAAGCGCGATGCTTCTGGCTTGTTTTATTGCCAATGCCAGCGCCCTTTGGTGCTTGGCGCAGGTTCCTGTTATACGACGAGGAAGAATTTTACCTCTTTCTGTAATAAAGCGGCGCAAGGTATCGGCATCCTTATAATCAATCTTCAATTTTTGTGCGCAAAACTTGCAGATTTTTTTCTTAAAGAAAACCCTGCCGCCTTTTCCGCCCCGTCCGCGATCATCACCGTCTCTGTCGTCCATGTGGGAATGATCGTTATCAAAATATTTATCATCAGACATAATTAACTCCTCTTATATTAAAACGGAATATCATCCGCAAAATCGTCTTTTGACGAATTGTAAGACTGTGGTTCAGGTGAATTATTTTGAGAACTTGCAGGCGCTTGTGTATTTTGATTTTTATCACCGCCGCTGTAAGTACCGTTATTATTGCCTCCGCCCCCGCCTAATAATTGAAGGTAGTTTGCAATAATTTCTACTTTGGATCGGTTTTGACCGTCCTGCTGCCAGCGATCCTGACGAAGTTCACCCTCAACTCCAACCATTTTGCCTTTTACAAGATATGTATGCAAAGATTCACCTTGTCTTCCCCAAAGGACAATGTCAAAAAAGTTTGCTTCATCTTCCCATTGGTCGCCGTTTTTTTTGCGGCGGTTTACGGCAATTGAAAACTTGCATACAGCCTGTCCGCCGGATGTGTATTTAAGTTCAGCATCCCTTGTAAGGCGTCCAATTAAAACAACATGATTTAAATCAGCCATATACTCTCCTATTCATCAACCCGTACAAACAGGAATTTTAGGAGATTGGCATTGAGCTTAAAAATACGGTCTAAAACTGTAATTTTTGCGGGATCCGCTTTAATTACAAAAAGAACATATTTACCACGCGTTTTCTTTTTGATTTCATAGGCAAGATCGCGGTCTCCCATCTCAGTGGTAGTTTCGATCTCGGCTCCGTTGGCGGAAAGGTCTGTCATAAGTTTATCCCTTCCTGCTCTGTTTTGGTCTTCTTCCAACGGGAAGATAACCGTAAGTTCATATCGGCGCATATTTCCTCCTTATGGCCATATGTCCAGCCCTTAACCCGGGCTGAAAAAGAGGTATTTAAGATAGGGTATCAAAATATGGAAAAAGTGTCAAGTACTGTTTAACAAAAATGTCTAAATAACGGTATTTTCCCCTAAACTTGCTGCGAGCAGGCGGCTGGCAGTGGGCTGTGAAAGCTCAGGAGGAATTCGCCTGCAGAGCCCACCTTCACTTAAATTAAGTGCACTTAATTTAAGTGAAGGCAGTTTAC
>Ga0099364_10002909_pt1 | contig 27051 bp, 21 predicted proteins | sample TergutTh196P3_FD_73070 | JGI IMG/M metagenome (GOLD analysis project Ga0099364, IMG submission 73070) | Microcerotermes parvus P3 segment gut microbial communities from Pointe-Noire, Republic of the Congo - Th196 P3 | ecosystem: Host-associated > Arthropoda: Insects > Digestive system > Gut ... | reverse complement strand
ACTGCCCTGCAAACCTACGGTTTGCTTATTCGGGCAGTAAAAACGTCATATACCTAGAACGTTATGTGACAAAAACTGTCGTGTAACCCACACAATCTGTAGGGTTATACGACAGTTAAAAAGATGTCAGTTACCAAGCAAAATGCCGCATAAAATCTCAATATCCTACAAAAGCCAAAATTCTTCAATCTTAATCAGCATAAATCCGCGTCTTTTTCAGCGTAAATCCGCGTTAATGCGTGACCCCGTCGCTCGTAACCCCCGCCTGTGGAAAACATACCATCTGCGGTGTCAGCTGCGCTCTTAGCGGCTCTGCCCCCGTGCGAGGTAAAGAATATGTAAAAACATGGACTAGCATATACCATTTTTATAACATATACTAAAAACATGAAGATTCGATACAAAATGTTCCTTGTAGTACTCCCCTTAATCTTAGTTCCACTAATCCTTGCGGAAACAGCCTCCTATTATCATGCCATAAACGGCGTTACAAGATTAGCCAGGCAGCTTTTGGGTTTTAAGCTTGGAGAATTGGAAAAATTCAGCTCCAGTCAATGGGCATTGCTGGAAGAAAACAATTATTCAGAGCGGCAGGATATGATAGAAGCCGCCAAAAAGTCAATTGAACAATACAGCGGCAGCATTCTTCTTAGCGATACCGAAATTATTTTTTCCATAGATAAAAATGGTTATCTTGGAATGGCAACTTCGCCCCCCGGGCTTTTGGAGTCCGAAACCGCACCCCTTTTACAGCTTCTTTCAAATGAAAATCAGGGGCTTCAAACTGCCTTTATTGGCGGAGAAAATCGTATTTTCCAATCGTTTTATTTTGAACCGTTTAACTGGTATATTTTAATTACCGAAAAAGAAACTGTTTTTTATGCCGATGCACGAAGCATTGCGCTGCAGACTGTTGTAACGCTTTCCGCCGCTTTGGCTGTTGCTGTCATTTTATTAATTTTTATAACCACAGGATTTACAAAGCCAATAGGAAAAATTGTAAAGGCAATGAATTCGATAATAGAAACCGCTGACCTTTCTTCTAGAGTTGAGGTTGAGTACAATGACGAAACCGGAAACCTTGCAATGACATTTAACAAAATGGCGGAAGAACTTGACAAAGCATATGGGCAGATTAAGCGATACGCATTTGACGCTGTTCTTGCAGGAAAAAAAGAAGAACGAATCCGCCACATTTTTCAAAAATATGTTCCCAACAATGTAATAGAAAAGTTTTTTGCCTCTCCTGAAAAAATGCTTGTGGGCGACAACCGTAAATTATCTATTTTATTTTCAGACATTCGCTCTTTTACTACAATTTCAGAAGGTATGGCCCCTGATGATTTGGTTAATTCATTAAATCGATACTTCTCCGGTCAGGTTGATATTATTTACAACAGAAACGGCATAGTTGACAAATATATTGGGGATGCCATCATGGCGTTTTGGGGCGCACCTGACAGCCGCGAAGACGATGCCTTGCAATCGGTAATTTCCGGCTTGGAAATGGTTGAAGCTGTAGGCAAGTTTAATGAAAATCAACGCAAACTTGGAAAGTGCGAATTCCAAATTGGCATTGGATTGAATTACGGAGAAGTAACAGTAGGCAATATTGGCAGTGAAAGAAAAATGGACTACACGGTAATTGGGGATGCCGTTAATTTGGCATCCCGCATGGAAGGGCTTACAAAAACATATCATTCTGATTTATTAATTTCCGAAAGCCTTTTTGAAGAGCTTAGAAAAAATTCCCCTGATTCCGGCTTACACTACAGGCTTTTGGACACCGTAGCCGTAAAAGGAAAAACCAAGGGCGTAAGAATTTTTACCGTAAAACGCAGCCTTACGGCGGCGGAAGCAAAAGCATGGCCTGTTCATAATCAGGGAATGAAGTTATATTATCAGCGGACTTTTAACGAAGCCTCAGAAAAGTTTAAGGAAGTCCTAAGTATTTTGCCAAATGACTTCAACGCCGAAAGTCTGCTTCAACGCTGTACAGATTATGCCGTTAACCCTCCCCCCCAAAACTGGGACGGAGTAGAGATAATGAAAAGCAAATAGCAGGAGAAAGATATGATTGATAATAATGAAATTATTTTAGATTCAAATTCCGGTATCTCAATTGAGGAACAGAGGGAAATACTTTATCATATTAATGGAATTGCAGAAAGAAATAAAAGATCTCTTTTGGAAACGGCATCCGATTTTCATGATGGAAAAAAAACAAAAATAGCGGCAAAAAAGAAAGGGCTATTCCCGCTGATTGTTAATATTGCCGCTCTATTAATTTTGGCAATTGGCGCTTTCTTGCTGTATTTTATAAATTCAAAAAAAGAACACCAAATAAGGGAAGGCAGCGGTGTTTATTCCATGACAGAACAAGCATTAATTGGAGAATTAACCGCTGCCCAACAGGAAGCATATATGACTCTGCAGCAGTTGGCTACAGAACAGGAAAGAGCGGCAGGCATTGACGCTTATGTATCCGGAGCAATTACAATGATAAGCGATCTTATTTTAAAAGACGAATTTGATCAGGCGGCATCTTCCATAAAAGAACTGCAGATTTTTCTTCACACTCCTTCATTCGAGTCAAACCGTGCATTTATTACAAGAAAAGAATTTTATGTTCAGTCAATAAACTCATTAGAAAAACTTATTGATGACATAAGAAGAAGCGGTTACAGCTATGTAATGACTTTGGAAGCAAGAAATTCAGAACTGGAAAACACTGTAGAAAGAATGGATAACTCTATAAATACGCTAACAAGCAGAAACACAGAACAAGCCGGCAGAATAACACAACTACAAGATAATGTAACAGAAAAAGATCGGAATATATCTTCTTTGGAAACAGAAAGAAACAGTCTTAATCAAACCGTCTCTTCCCTGCAAAATGCAAACACTCAGCAGGCCAATGAGATTGCCCAGCTTAATGACCAATTAACCAACATTAGGCAGGCATTGCAGGCGTTGAGCCAGTAACCTTTACTTAGCTATAACCCCGTTCGCTTCCTTAGCCGCAAGCCGTATGCCGCCTGCCTTCAAACCACGGACATTGTAATCTTGGACTTTAAATGCCTCTTCCAATACTTTTAACCGTGGTTTGGGTTTGTATTTTACGGTAAAGGGGAACTTATGTCTTGTGTCAACATGCAGAACAGCTGCTCCGTCGGGAACAAGGAAGTAGTCTTTGTTAATTATCCAGCCTTCAATAACACACCTTTTTATGAATGGGAATCCGTTTTCTTTATCTTTGTAAATAATCGTAAAAATTGTTTTGGCAAGAATATCCTTGTCCGCGGCTCCTATCCACCACGCATCTGCTCCCGCGAATGTTTTTTCCGGTAAATCCATTACCGTAAACATTCCGTTTTTACGGATTACAAGGATTCTGTCAAATGGGGAAACTTCGCACACTTTGGAGCCGCTTACATTTGTGCCAAGATAGCCGGACTTTGCGTCGTATTTTAATTCGACATCGCGGCGTACAACTTCTTTTGCAATAACCTTATCAAAAGAGCCGACAACGGATTTTCTGGCTCCACTGCCAATTTCAGGGTTAGCTTTTATTTTTGCAATGACACTTTTTAAATATGAAACAGAGTATGCTACAATATTTTTAAGATGGGCGTTTATTTCTTTTATTCTTGCCTTTATTGCTTCCATCTCGTCTTTGGCTTTGTTTATGTCATATAACGATATTCTTCGGATTGGAATTCTTAAAAGGTGTTCTATATCATCTTCTGTAATTTTACGGGAACCCACTTCTTTTAAGTAAGGCTTAAATCCGCCAACAACCGCATCTTGAACGCCTTTGGCAGTTTTCATTTTTTCTATACCTTTGTAAATGCGTTCTTCTATAAAGATGCGTTCCAAAGTACGCAGGTGCAGTTTGTCCATTAATTCTTTTTTTTCAAGCTCCAGTTCTTTTGTAAGAATTTTTACAATTTGTTTTGCATGGTAGCGGATAATTTCATTTACCGTCATTACTGTGGGGTAACCGTTTTTAATTACCAAAAGATTAACGGAAATTGACTGTTCACATTCGGTAAACGCAAAAAGGGCGTCAATCGTTTCTTGGGCGTAAACGCCGCGGGCAAGTTTAATCTCAATTTCAACTTTGTCAGTTGTAAAATCATTAATACCCTGTATTTTAAGCCTGCCGGCTTTTGCCGCGGTATCGATACTGTGAATTAACCCCTCAGTAGTGGAGCCAAACGGAAGCTCGGTAATTAAAATTCGTTTTGGGTCTGATGTGTCAAGTTTTGCGCGCACTAATACCTTGCCGTTGCCGCCTCGGTATTCTGAAACATCTACATAACCGCCGGTGGGAAAATCGGGGTACAGCTCAAACTTTTGCCCTTTAAGGCAGGCAATTTCCGCTTCTATTACTTCTATAACATTGTGCGGTAAAATTTTTGTGGACATTCCAACCGCAATTCCTTCTACTCCTAAAACAAGAACCACGGGAATTTTAGCGGGAAAAAGAACGGGCTCTTTATTACGACCGTCGTAAGAAGCCGCCCACTCTGTAAGTTTGGGATTATAAAAAATATCTTTGGCAAGGTTTGTTATGCGGCATTCGATATAACGGGGAGCAGCGGCATCATCACCTGTGTATAGGTTTCCAAAGTTTCCCTGCCTGTCAATAAAAAGTTCTTTATTTGCAAGAACAACAAGGGCGGGATTTATAGACTGCTCTCCATGAGGATGATACTTGGCGCAGTGCCCGGTAACATTTGCTACCTTATGAAACTTGCCGTCGTCCATTTCAAAAAGCGAATGAAGAATTCGCCTTTGGACAGGTTTAAGCCCGTCTTCAAGGTCCGGAATAGCACGGTCTTTAATTACATAAGACGCGTATTCTAAAAAATTACGATCAAAAAGATTTTTTATGTATGCCATTAATAATCCAACTGCTGTTTACTATTTCCGCCAAAACCAATTTTATATCCTAAGCTAATCTGCACCATGTGACGATGAATGTACATTCCCGAGCCTATATGGGAACTTTCCACATCAATAGCATAACGGGGATTTATTATAAATATTCCCGATCCTGTTCTAAATCCCAATTCTAATCCTGCAAAATAAGAAAACATGGAAGGTTCAGTTTTATTCATAAGAGAATAATTAAATAAAATACCTCCATACGGCTGCAATATAATATTACTAAAAGGTTTAAATACAAACTTTAAGGCTATGGGTGCTTCTAATATAAGATCGCGGTTACTCTCGCCTCCCGAAGTTTCCTGAACAACTTGAACGCCCAAATTTAACGCTAAAAATTTAAGAAAATGAAACTCTAAAGAAACACCAACGCCTAAATTTAACAAGTTAATCGCTCCGCTTTCAGAATAATTAATCCTTGGAGCCCATATAAAACCAAAATCAACAAATATCCATTGCTCCCGCCAATCTTCCATTTCTTCTATCTCCGGAATTCCTGAAAGTAAATTATAAACAAGAATAGGCAGTAAATCTCCCACGGCTGAATCAACAGTTTGGTAAACAATATACTGCATACCTATAACTTCATCTGTTTCTCTGTTGATTAATTCTACTAAGAAAAACCATTCTCCGTTGGGTATTTGCTGTCTTGGCTGATTAGATGTATTTGAGCTTCGAGTATCTCTTCCCGATGTATCAATAAAAACAGGTGAATTACCGGAATCTATGGAAAAATATTCCTGTCTGCCGGATGTATTCCTAATGGGCGGAATTGGTCTTGACGGAACAGCGCCTGTACCTGTGTTTGTTGTTTCTACGGCAAGTTCTGCTGCCATCATATTTTCATGCCCTGTAAAAGGACCCGTTGTTCCTCTTAAAATAAAATCACTAGTGCGCCGGGTTCTAGAAAGCAGGTATTTTTGAAAAACTACTTCATATTCAAGCTGTTTAAAAAAATAAGAATTATCCTCGGATCCGCCGCTTCCTGTTACAGGCTCAATATGTATCTTGGCTTCCCGTAAAGATTGGGCAGACAGCAAAGAGCAGACAGATAATAACAGCATCAATATTAAGTATTTTTTCATACTACTTTAATTGTAACCTAACCGGCGTCCTCTATCAAGTTTTTCATGATATATTCGCGTCTTTCCGGCGTATTTTTGCCCATATAGAAGTTCAAAACCTGCGGAACCTGTTTTAATGTGTTCACAGAAACGGGAACAAGACGAATATCCTTGCCAATAAACTGGCCAAATTCCTTGGGGCTTATCTCGCCAAGCCCTTTAAAGCGGGTAATTTCGCAGGAGGCACCAAGCTTCACAGCGGCAACATCCCGCTCTTTTTCATTATAACAGTAAATGGTCTCCTTTTTTGTACGAACCCTAAAAAGCGGAGTTTCTAAAATAAACACATGCCCGCCGGTTACCAGTTCTTCAAAATAAGAAAGAAAAAAAGTTAAAAGAAGATTACGAATATGAAAACCGTCAAAATCGGCATCGGTGGCTATAACGATTTTTGCATAGCGTAAACCTTCTATATCATTATCGATGCCTAACGCCATCATTAAATTAAATAGTTCTTCGTTTTTATAAATGGCAGCTCTTTTTTTACCGTAAACATTTTCTACCTTGCCCCGTAAGCCATAAACCGCCTGAAGCATAACATCGCGGCTGGAAACAATCGAGCCTGCCGCAGAATCACCCTCTGTAAGAAAAATAGTGGACTCTTTTCCATTCTTGCCGTCTTCTAAATGATACTTGCAGTCTCTTAGCTTGGGAATTTTTAACGCGATTTTCTTTGCCGCTTCCCTTGCCTCTTTTTTTACGGCATTAAGCTCTGTGCGCAGACTTTCATTAGCGGTGATTTTCTGTTCCAGTTTCTTGCTTGCTGCGGGATTTTTATGCAGCCAGTCCTCCACGGCATTACGAGTTTCCTGCACAACCCATGAACGAATTTCAGAATTTCCAAGCTTATTTTTTGTCTGACTTTCAAAGACAGGATTTTTAAGTTTGATGGCAATAGCGGCGGTAGTTCCCTCTCTAACATCTTCCGAGCGGTAATCCTTTTTATAAAAAGTTTGAATACCTTTTAAAAAGCCCTCTTTAAAAGCAGACAAGTGGGTTCCGCCGTCAGAAGTAAACTGACCGTTTACAAACGAGAAATATTCTTCACCGTAATTATTAGTGTGAGTAAAAGCAATCTCAAGCTGTCCGTTGGAAGAATGTTCCCCCTTGTAATAACCCAAAGGGTACAAGCCGTCCTCGCCTGTTTCTTCAAACAACAAATCATAAAGCCCGCGTTTTGACATAAACTGTTTGCCGTTAAATGCCACTGTAAGACCGGCATTTAAATATGCGTAATTTTGAACCCGTTTTTCAATAAACTCGGCATTAAAAGCATATTCTTTAAAAATTTCCGGGTCGGGAATAAATTCTACCAAAGTACCGTCTTTAATTTTTTCTTTTAACTTACCTTTGCGGTTGCTTTTTAATTTTCCCCTTTCAAAAACAGCTTCTGCAAATTCACCGTTTCTGACGGCAACAACCCTAAAATGAATGGAAAGGGCGTTTACCGCCTTTGTACCAACACCGTTTAGCCCTACAGAAAACTGAAATACATCATCATTGAATTTTCCGCCGGTATTAATAATTGAAACGCAGTCAACAAGTTTACCTAAAGGAATGCCCCGGCCATAGTCACGAATTTTTACCATAGCCTTTGCAGGTTTATCAATATCTTTTACTTGGACATCGATAACTTTACCGTTCCCCATAATAAATTCGTCAATACCGTTATCGATTATTTCTTTTAACAAAACATAAATACCGTCATCCGGGTTGGAGCCGTCTCCAAGACGGCCAATATACATACCCGTTCTTGCACGGATATGTTCAAGAGATGAAAGAGTTTTTATTTTAGACTCATCATAAACGGGGGCGGCTTTAGAAGCGGGCTTGGTTTTTACTGCTTGTTTTTTTGCCGGCATTTATAGTTGTTTCTCCAGTTCTTGAATATTAGCTTCTGATGTACGGACATTTTCTTCCAACTGAGCTATGTCATTTTGAAGATCGATAATTCGGTCTTTTTTGTCAATTATCGACCTATTATATTTATCGACCTTTAATCGTTCTTCATCAATAGCAAGAGATGCTCTTAATTTTTCAATAGCCCTTTCGTTTTCAATAATAGACTGGCTTAACCTTGCCGCTCTTCCAATAATCTCACCATCCTCGGCAGTTACGATAGTATCAATAAAATATTTTCGTTCGGGTAAAATCTCTTCATCAATGCCGGCTGCCTGAGCTCCAAATTTTATATACAAAGCGGAAAGAGCTTCATTAATTTGCGCAATACGGTTCTTAACAGTTTGAATTTGGTGTTGAGGATTTCCCTCGATTCCAAAACTGGCGGAAATAATCCGTTTTTCATCCCTTAAAACAGAAAGCTCATTTTGGGCAGCTTTAGAAACTTCGCGTAATACATCAATCTCACTTCTTATATCAGCTGCTTCATCTTTATCTGAGAGTGAATCCCGCTGTGAATATTTTTCACCAATAGTATGATAAAGCTGTTCCTGGCTTTCCTGCGCTTTTGAAAGGAATGACTTTAACACAAGAGATTGAGCGCTCTTGCCTATCCATGTAAAGACATTGCCCCCTTCCTTGTTTTCAAGCTCAGAAATACGGGTTTCCAAAGATTCCAGCTTGGCTTTTAAGGTATCTGCCTGTTCCTTAAAAAACGAGGTAAAATCATCATAGGTGCTGTTTTCCAAAAGCGCCTTGCCCAAACGGCGATATATTTTTACCATCTCTTTTGCCCGTTCTTTCTCTTCCTTTTCCCCGGCGGCGATTGCCTCTTCCAATTCCCTAAAACGGCGGTTTTTTTCCTCTATTTTAGCTATGACGGCGTTGGATTCAGCTATCTCCTCATGATATATATTGTACCGGGTTATTTCCTCGGACTCATGGTCTATATCCTTTGTCCTAATATACAGACTTTCCCCAAAATTCCTTAAAAGGACATCCAAAGAGGCATGGCTTTCCCGATTGTTTTTAATGAGGTCGTCTATTCTTTTTTTACGATCATCCATAATATATATAATAAAGCATTTTTAAAGGTTTGCAAATGCCTAAAAAGTGCTTGCTTTTTTGTCCGGTTTTCTATATCCTTAGCTTGAAAAAGTCATTCGCCGCCATAGTGCGAAATAACAAGAAGGAGACACTAGTGAAAATTGAAGATTTAAAACACGCGAAATTGAAGGAATGGGTTGAATGGGCAAGAGACCTAATGACCCCGGATGCGGTTGAAATCTGTGACGGCAGCAAGGAAGAATATGATAGTTGTATTAAGGTACTCGTTGATGCGGGTCTTGGAACCCCCCTTAAAAAGCGCCCTAACAGCTATCTTTTCCGCTCAGATCCGTCGGATGTAGCCCGCGCGGAAAGCCGTACATTTATAGCGGCTAAAAACAAGGACGAAGCCGGTCCCACCAACAACTGGATCGACCCTGTTGAGCTTAAAAAGACCATGACAGACCTTTACAGAGGCTGTATGAAGGGCAGAACAATGTATGTAATCCCCTTCTCTATGGGTCCTGTCGGCTCGGATATTGCCAAAATCGGCGTAGAAATCACCGATAGTGCGTATGTTGTCGTAAACATGCATATTATGACAAGAGTAGGCAAAAAAGTGCTTGATGTTCTTGGAACAGACGGCTTCTTTGTACCCTGTCTCCATTCAATTGCAAAGCCCTTGCAGCCCGGCGAAACAGACGGCGGCAAATGGCCCTGCGAACCTGATGTAAACAAGAAATATATTTCACACTTCCCCGATACCTATGAAATTTGGTCTTATGGCTCAGGTTACGGCGGAAACGCCCTGCTTGGCAAAAAGTGCCTTGCATTGCGCATTGCCTCTGTATTGGCCAGAGACGAAGGCTGGCTTGCAGAACACATGCTTATCCTTAAATTGACCAATCCTGACGGAAAGGTTAAATACATGGCGGGCGCATTACCCTCAGCCTGTGGCAAGACAAACCTTGCCATGTTAGTTCCCACCCTGAAGGGCTGGAAGGTCGAAGTTATCGGCGATGACATTGCCTGGATGAAATTCAAAGATGGTAAATTGTATGCCATTAACCCGGAAGCCGGCTTCTTTGGCGTAGCGCCCGGAACAAGCGAACAATCCAACTACAATGCCATGCAGTCTATCAAAGAAAATAGTATCTTCTCCAACTGCGGTCTTACAGAAGACGGTGATATTTGGTGGGAACAGATTGGTTACCCCGCTCCCGGAAAAACAGTTATTGACTGGAAAGGCAATGAAAGACCTTCCCCTCAGACTGATAAATCTCCAAAAGAAGGCGAGCCTATCGCACATGTCAATGCCCGCTTTACAGCACCTGCAAGGCAGTGCCCCTGTATAGCAAGCGAATGGGAAGATCCTGCAGGAGTACCAATAAGCGCATTCTTATTCGGCGGCCGTAGAGCTTCTACAATTCCGCTTATTAACCAGAGCAAGAGCTGGATTCACGGTGTATTCATGGGCTCTATCACAGGCTCAGAAATTACCGCTGCCGCGCTTGACCTTAAAGCCGGCTCAGTCCGCCGCGACCCGTTTGCTATGATACCGTTCTGCGGTTACAACATGGGCGACTATTTCGCACACTGGATTAAGCTTGGCAAAAAAGCAGAATCCGAAGGCAATGGCGACAAACTTCCTAAAATCTTCTTCTGTAACTGGTTCCGCAAAGATGCCGAAGGGCGCTTTATGTGGCCGGGCTTTGGCGAAAACTCCAGAGTTCTTTCATGGATGTTCGACCGCTGCGACGGCAAAGATAACTTTGTAGAAACAGCCATCGGCTTATTGCCCAAACCCGGTGCAATCACAGCACCCGAAGGCGTAAGCGAGGCCGTTATGACAGCACTCACAACCGTTGACACCGCAGGCTGGAAAGAAGAAATCTCATCCATCAGAGACGAGCATTATGCAAAGTTTGGTGACAGACTGCCAAAAGAATTGTATGACGAGCTTGATAAGATTGAAAAAGCGTTAGCATAATTTGCTGATGTTAAAGCAGCCTGACTACTCGTGAGTAGTCAGGCGTTTTTTTTTGTTAATTCACGGTTTCCCTGTGCAATTCCCTGTTCACCAAGTACAACACAAGCACTGTATCTCTGGGCAGTTTGTACGGAACTGTGAATTCCCCGCCTTGATAATTTACGGAAATAATACGGCTGGTTTCGCCGGTGGGAAGCTGGGCATCCAATCGCACCGTCAATGGATAGGGGTTCTCGGGAATTGTATAACGGAATATGCTGAATATTTCATTGTTTCCGACATTATCAGGTTCTGTTACAACAATTTCCACAAGAGTATTCATTGGGGCAGTTGTACCGGCAGTTGGAATTTGAGAAACAACAGTTTCGCCTGTTTCGCCATCGCGTTTTTCTCTTGAAGTAAAACGGAAGTTAATACCGCTGGAAGAAATTATTTGCAATGCCCTGGAAAGCTCAAGGTCTGTTAACTGCGGAATGGTAACTGTATTATTTTCCCTGCCTCTGCTTACAACAAATATCATTTCAGTAGGACCGGAAATTTCTGTTCCGGGATCAGGTTTTTGTGTTAGGATAGTTCCCGGATTTTCAGAAGAAAACTCATACATTAAAGGCTCTCTTACAGTAAGAATGCGGCCTGAGCCCGCAGAAGCAATAGTCTGAAAATCCATTCGTACTTCATCAACATTACGACCGACAAAATTTTCAACCCTGTTTAAAACAACACCCTGACTAACAACAAGACGGACTCGTCTGCCGGCTTTTACAATGGTTCCCGGTTTTGGCTCTTGTTCTAAAACATGATCTTTATCCAAAGAGGTTTGCGTATAACGCAGATGAATACGGGGGTATAATTCTTTAACCTGCAATTCTAAAAGCGCTTGCGTTAATTCTTTATTCACAACATCGGGAACCATTACTTTTTCTGCACCCCGAACAATCAAAAAGAACACAGAAACGGCAATGATGCCTATAAAAGCCACCAATACAATAATTGATACAATAAATACCTTTAAATTACCTGAAACTGAATCTTCTATTGAGCTAAAATCAAAACCCATAACTGCCTCTCTAACCTAAAATTGATTCTATAAAATCACGCGCTCCGTTAAGAAAATCTTTCCAAAAAAGCGCTTTTTTTCCGCTGTACTGTAATTCCGTTACAGTTAAAATACCATCTCCTGTTTGTATCATTATACCATATTGATTATTAATACCCAATACCTGCCCGCTCTTGCCGCCAACAGACTGCTCCCCAGTATAAACAGCTCCTTTAAGTATAAATAAAGTCCTGCCATTATGAATAGTCCTGCAAAGCGGCCTTGGGCTGTAAGCTCGGATTCTTGCTTCTATTTCTATGGCAGTACACCCCCAGTCAATTACCCCGTCCTCCCTGCCAATAAGACGGCAAAAACTGGCTTGGCTGTGATCTTGGGGTACTCCCTGCTCTCCTTTAGCGATTTTACCCAGCACTTTAGGCAGCATTTCAGCGGCTTTTACCGCCGCAATTTCACTCAAAGTTCCGGTGGTTTCCGTACCCGTAAGATATATTTGTTCTGCCGCCAGTATATCGCCGGAATCAATTTCTAATGCAAGCTTTTGTATGGATACTCCTGTTATTTTATCGCCATTCAAAATGGCAGCTTGAATGGGCGTTGGCCCTCTGTATTTTGGAAGCAAACTTGGATGTATATTGATGCCTCCCAATGGAAAGAGTTCCAAAAATTTCGGCCCAAAAATATGCCCATAAGCAAAAGAAACAAGAATGTCGGGCTTTAAGACGGCAATTTCTTCCCGTGCGGAAGAATCAAGCTTGATTGGTTTAAAAATGGGAACACCCAGCTTCTCCGCAGCTTCCCCCACTTCCGTAGGCTGTGGAGTACCATGTCTGCCCTTTGGGGTATCAGGATTGGTAAGCACTCTAATCAGTTCAAAGCCCTCGGTATTTGACACAATTGCCTCTAGTGAAGGAACAGCAATGGCAGGGCTTCCGGCAAAAACAATCCTCATTCTTGTCTCTTGTCCTTCTTCCTTGTTAATTCTCCCTTCTCGTATTTTTCCAAAAGTTTTTCTCGTTTATCTTCAGGCAGCCGATCCAAAAATAAAATACCTTCAAGATGATCATATTCATGTAAAATTACCCGTGCGACAAGCCCTGCCGCCTCTATGGTAAACGGCTTACCTTTTTCATTCCATGCCTGTAATTTAATTGATTCAGGACGAACCACTTGGGTATAAACACCGGGAATTGAAAGACAGCCTTCTTCACATTTACTTGTTTCTACGGATGTTTCCAATATTGATGGATTAATATAAACGCGGGGCTCATCATCATGAACATTTGTAACAAAAATTCGTTTCATAAAGCCAATCTGCGGCCCTGCAAGCCCTATTCCCTGTTCGGCTTTAAGAATTTCAAACATTTTTTCCGCCAACTCCGCCGTTTCAGCATCGATTTTTTCGATTTTTTCAGCTTTTTGCCTGAGTAGTTCATTACCTAATGTTAATACTTGCATGATATATGTTACTATAAAAAATGGTTTTTATCAATTACATTAAAGATTGATTCTTATTACAAAATACTCTATAGTACTACCATGTTCAATGATGTATTAATTATGGCAGGCGGAAGCGGAACCAGGTTATGGCCGGCATCAAGTTCGAGGCTTCCAAAACAGTTTTTACCCGCCAATGAAAAACAGAGTTTTTTTTCTATGGCGGTAGAACGCGCCCTTGCCGTTTCAGAAAGGGTAATTATCATTGCGGGGAAGTCACACATACCCCATGTAATTAGGGATTGCGCTTCTTTTAGTGCGGCAGAAAAAAAGCGGATAATTTGCATTGGAGAACCTTTGGCAAAAAATACAGCCCCCGCTATTGCCTGCGCCGTTAGGCTATCGATCTTAACAAACAATGACCGCAATATGCTTGTCCTTACAAGCGACCATATTATAAAGCCATTATCAGCTTTTAAAAAAGATGCTTTTATTAGTGCTGCCGCTGCTAAAACAACTTCTGGCAGCAGTTTAGTTGTATTTGGTATTCCGCCAACCCGCCCCGATACGGGTTATGGCTATATAGAAACGGATAAGGAAAAACCTGTAAACGGGGTTTATAAGGTTTCCGCTTTTCATGAAAAACCAACAGCCCAAAAAGCGGAGCAATACATCAAAGACAGTCGGTTTTTTTGGAATTCAGGAATGTTTGCTTTTAATTCCGGCTTTATGGGGGAGCAATTCTTAAACCTTGCACTGGAAGTTTTTTCTCCATTTGAAAAATTAAAGGCTCCAAAAAAAACAGATTTTTCCGCTGCAAAAGGAATAAAAGTCTTAAAATCGTGGCAGGGTTTGGAAAATGCTTATAAAAAAGCGCAGAGTATCTCTTTTGACTATGCAATAGCGGAAAAATGCGATAAAACGGTAATGGTAAAAACAAGTTTTAACTGGACTGATATTGGAAACTGGGAAGAATACGCTAAAATTACCGTAAAAAACGATTCATTAGTATTCGATACCCCTACAGACGGAAAATCTGCGGGTTCATGCCATGTCGATTCGGACATTCCCACAGCTCTTGCCGGGGTAGAAGATCTTATTGTGGTAATCCGTTCGGGCAAGGACGGGAATCCTGCCTCGGCACTTATAACCAAAAAGGGGCAAACCCAAAAAGTACGGGATATTGTAGAACAAATCAAAATAAAAGGTAAAACAGAGCTTCTATAACCAATATTGACCAATTTTACAAATTAAGATATATTGTACAAATGGGAGTACTATTAAGCCAAAAATTATCGGTCTATTATGAACGATTTAAAAACATAGAAGTAACCTTCACAAAGGAAATAATGCAGGTTACAGGTCTTTTAACTCAGCAAGTACACCTAAAATGCGGAAACGATTTTTGGCCGTGTGTAGTCTATAATACCTCATTTGAAAATGCCAAAGTGGTGGCAAACATAAAAACAGGTCTTTTAGGCAAGCTCCAGCAAACAAATAATTTTATTAATCTTCGTTTTAGCTTTAAACCGCCGGGGGAATCAAATGCGGTTACATTTTTTGTAGCTGGCCGCGTCCTTGCAAGCGCCCCTTACGGAAATTCGCAGGATGTTCATATGTTCACAATTCAGTTTTCCAACCGTCCGCCGGACGATTTTATAGAAATTATCGGACGGGTGCTGGATGCCAATGTAAACTCTGCCAAACGGAAAGATGATCGTATTCCGTTAACTGCCGACAATCTGCGTAAATTAAATATACTTACAACAGAAAGCACAGTTTTTATAGAAAGAGTTCCGCGCCGCTGTATTTTAAGGGATTTATCTTTTTCCGGCTCTAAATTGATAATGATGGGTGTTTCAAAATTTCTTTTAGAAAAAGATGCAGCCCTTAAAATTGAATTTAATGATCCTAAAGAAGCATTCCTTATTCAAGGAAAATTTGTCCGTGCGGAAAATGTAGAAGGTAAAAAAGAAATGGTTGCCTTGGGTCTTAATTTTAATGAAGCCATAGTTCCTATGGGTTTTAAAATTCGATTAAATGAAATGCTGACTTCTCAGCGCGCTGATTTCCGAGGTACTGCAGAAGAAACTGCTCCCTCACCACAGCCAAAACCTGCGGCACCACAACAGCCGGCACAGCCTAAACCACCTGCTCCAGCACCTGCACCGCCCCCTCCAATTGAAGAAGAAACTCTTGCTGATATTTAGGGCAGCGCTAACACCAGCACTTCTTCAAACCGTTCCACGGGATGAAACTCTATCCCTTTTTTAACATGATCGGGTATCTCGTCTAAATCGCGAAGATTTTTTTTAGGGAAAATAATCTGTTTAGTTTTATTTCTGCGGGCAGCAACTGTTTTTTCTTTAAGCCCGCCTATTGGCAGAACAATTCCCGTAAGAGATAACTCGCCTGTCATAGCAAGCTGCGGCGTTATTATTTTTCCGCGAATTAACGAGAGCAATGCTATTGCCATTGTAATACCGGCAGAAGGACCGTCTTTGGGGGTTGCGCCTTCGGGAATATGTAAGTGGATGTGATTTTTTTCAAACCATTCTTTATCTATTCCGTATTTTTCTACTGCCATCTTTTGCGCTACAGTCATTGCAATACTTGCGCTTTCTTTCATAGTGTCGCCCATCATTCCGGTAAGGGTAAGCCCTTCCTTGCCGGGAATTGATGTTGCTTCTATAACAAGAGTATCTCCGCCCATGCTTGTCCATGCAAGACCCACTGACATTCCCGGTTTATCGGCAGTTTTGTAATCATCTTCGGGGAAAACAGGTTTGCCCAAATGTTTTTCTATTTGTTTTTTGTCGATGGTGAAGATTTTTTTAACCACAGACCTGACTACTCGTGAGTAGTCAGGAGAGGATACAGAGGATGAATTTTTTATTTTTTCTTTTCCTTCATCTGTTATATTTTCTTCTACCTCAACTATTTGCTTTGCGATTTTTCGGTGGATTTTGTCTAGGTTTTTTTCAAAGTTACGAACTCCTGACTCTCTAGCGTAGGAATTGGCTATGTACAAGAGGCTGTCTTTGGTGTATTTTACTTGTGTTTTTTTAAGTCCGTTTTTCTCCAAGCTTTTTGGTAATAAATATCTTCTAGCTATTTCTAATTTTTCTGTGTCGATGTAACCGGGAAGCTGAATTATTTCCATTCTGTCCATAAGAGGTACAGGGATTGTATCTAAAGTGTTTGCGGTTACAATAAAAAAAACATTGGAAATGTCAAAGGGTAAATCTAAATAATGATCCCTAAATGCGTTATTCTGTTCGGGATCCAATACTTCTAAAAGCGCGCTTGCAGGATCTCCCTGATAACTTGAACCCATTTTATCAATTTCATCGATCATAAAAACAGGGTCTTTTGTTTTACAAATTTTTAAACCTTGAATAATCTTGCCGGGCATGGCTCCAATGTATGTTCTTCTGTGCCCTTTTATTTCAGCTTCATCCCTCATGCCGCCTACAGAAAAGCGAAAAAACTGCTTGCCAAGAGCGTGCGCTATGGATTTACCTACAGAGGTTTTTCCCACTCCGGGAGGCCCTACAAGGCAGATTATCGAGCCTTTGGAGCCTATAGACTTTTTGCCGCTATTGCGAAGTTTCCGCACAGCCAAATATTCTACAATGCGCGTTTTTACATCTTTAAGGCCATAGTGGTCTGCTTCCAGTATTTCCTGTGCGTTTTTTAATTCAAAAACTTCAGGTTCCGGGTCTCCCCAGGGAAGAGCGGCAATTACATCAAGATAGTTGCGTGTAACGGTATATTCGCCGGTATTTGTCTCCATTAGCGAGAATTTTTCCAGCTCCTGATCTACTACTTCTTTTATTTCACCTTCAAACTTAAACGATTCAAACTTTTCCTTAAACCGCTGGTAGTCCGAGCTTTTGGCATCCGTTGTCATGCCAAGCTCTGTTTTTATTGCCTTTAATTCTTCTTTTAAAAAATAATCTCTTTGGGATTTTTCTATTTTTTCATTTATCTCCCGTTGTATTTTTTTCTGAATTCTAAGAAGCTCCTGCTCTTTTTTTATAAAAACAAGCACCTGTTCCATTCGCTTGCGAACATTGAGTATTTCCAAAATCTTTTGCTGTTCTGCTTTGTCAATATTTAAAATACTCACAATAAAGTCCGCTATTTTTCCCGGATGATCAATATTTATCATATTAAGGCGCATTTCTTCAGAAAAGAGCGGGTTATTTTCGCTAATCTGTTTCATTTCTGAAATTAACGCACGGGTAAGGGCTTTTACTTCTCTTGTATTGTCTTCTTCTTCTTCCAGATACTCCACTGCGGCAACAATTGGATTGGAAGCATGGAGAGTTTTTTTAACTTTAAATCTTTTTAGCGTTGATATAAAAACATTTACGCCACTGTCGGGCAAATTAATTTTTTTAATTATCTTTGCAACAGTTCCCACGGTGTATAAATCTGTAATTGCGGGGGTATCGGTTTCATTTTGCATCATAACAAGCCCGATTAAACCATCTCCATTAACCGCATCTTCTACAACTTTAACATCTGTAGGGTTGCCTATCATAATGGGCGTAAAAATCCCCGGAAAAATCGGTCTGCCCATCAGGGCAACCAAATGCAGTTTGTGAGGAAGAAGTTGATCAATAGGAACTATACTTGAATCCGACATTATTTTTTAACCACAGAGTACCGGCAAGCAGAGCTTGCCTAGAGGACACAGAGAAGCAAAGAAAAATAAATTCTCTGCATCTCCGCGCCTCTGTGCGATGCTCTTAAATTATTTCTTAATGTTATAGAACGCTTTTCGACCGGCGTATTCGGAGATGCCGGACAATTCATCTTCAATTCTCATAAGCTGGTTGTACTTTGCAATACGATCCGAGCGGCTCATGGAACCTGTTTTGATCTGTCCTGTTTCCAATGCGACTACCAAGTCGGCAATAAAGCTGTCTTCTGTTTCGCCTGAGCGGTGTGAAATTATCGCGGTGTAATTTGCTTTTTTTGCCATCTCTACAGCTTCATAAGTTTCTGTAAGAGTTCCAATCTGGTTTACCTTGATCAAAATTGAGTTACAGGCTCCCATTGAAATTCCTTTGGAAAGGAATTTGGTATTTGTAACAAAGAAGTCATCGCCTACAATCTGTATTTTTGAACCGAGCGCTTTGGTTAATTTCACATAACCGTCCCAGTCATTCTGATCCAGCGGATCTTCTATCGATACAATTGGATATTTATTTACCCAGTTTGTATAAATTTCGATCATTTGATCTGCGCTAAAAAGTTTGTCAGGATTGGATTTCCAGAATTTGTAACCTTTCTTGCCGCCTTCATCAAAAAGTTCTGAGCTTGCACAGTCAAGGGCTATTGCCATTTGTTCGCCGGGTTTGTATCCTGCTTTTTCAATAGCTTTCATGACATAGTCTAAAGCTTCATTGTTATCAATATCCGGTGCAAAGCCGCCTTCGTCTCCAACTGCGGTATTTAATTTTGCAGAATGAAGAATGCTTTTTAGGTGATGAAAAACTTCGGCTGTCCAACGCATTGCTTCATGGAATGTGTCGGCTCCTACCGGCATTACCATAAATTCCTGGAAGTCAATTTTGTTGTCGGCGTGTTTGCCGCCGTTAATGATATTTGCCATAGGAACAGGCAAAAGATTTGTATGAATACCGCCAAGGTATTTGTACAGAGGTACGCCAATGTACTCAGCGGCGGCACGGGCTGTAGCCATAGATACGCCCAAAATAGCGTTGGCTCCCAGCTTGCTTTTATTCTCAGTTCCGTCAAGCTCAATCATGGTGCGGTCAATGTCGATCTGTTCAAGAGCATCCAGCCCCATCAGTTCAGGTGCTATTATATTGTTAACATTGTCAACGGCCTTTGTAACGCCCTTGCCCAAATAGCGGGCTTTGTCGCCGTCTCTAAGCTCTACCGCTTCATGTTCGCCTGTGGATGCGCCGGATGGCACTGCCGCACGGCCAAAAGAGCCGTCTTCCAACATTACATCAACTTCTACAGTGGGATTCCCCCGTGAATCCAAAATCTCACGAGCTTCCACATATTCAATAAGACTCATATTATCCTCCAAATTGGTTTATGGATAATAATGCCCTATTTTGAATAAATAATCAAGACAGGCGGGGTCACCATTAAACGCGGATTTACGCGGACAAAACGCTGATTAACGCTGAATTTAATCTGTTTTACTAGTGAGCCCGTCTATTCATACCTCGTCAGAATTGGTATAATATACCTATATTTATGAAATTTACTGATTTACATCTGCATCCAGACTTGCAAAAAGGCATTGATGAGGCCGGGTATATAACTTGTATGCCGGTTCAGGAACAGGTGCTTATTAACACATTTGGCAATGAAGGAACAGCGCATAGAGACTTGTATGTGCAGTCACAAACAGGAACAGGCAAAACAGCCGCCTTTCTTATTGTTATTTTACAAAGAATGTTAACCGAGGATACCCTTTCAAAGAAAAAAGCTCTTATAATGGCTCCCACTCGAGAGCTTGCCGTACAAATCGAAGAAGAAGCAAAAATGCTGTGTAAATACCTTCCTTTTAAAACGGGGAGTTTTTACGGCGGCGTTGGGTATGTCCAGCAGGAAAAACTGCTTCGCAACAATGTACAAATCCTTGTTGGAACACCCGGGCGCGTGCTTGACCTTAATAAAAACGGCAAAATGAATTTAATGGACACCGCCTTTCTTGTTTTAGATGAGGCCGATAGAATGTTCGACATGGGATTTTATCCCGATCTGCGCAAGCTGATTAAAGTTGTACCTTCTGTTGACAAACGCCAAACAATGCTTTTTAGTGCTACTTTGAACGCTTATGTAAAAAATCTTGCATGGGAATATACAAAAAAACCTTTTGAGATAGAGATTAAACCGGAAGTTGTAACGGTAGAAGAAATTTCGCAGGTTCTTTATCATGTACCGTCAGAAAATAAAATGGCGTTTTTGCTTGGCATACTCAACAAAGAACAGCCGGAAAGCGTTATTGTTTTTTGCAACACAAAAAAATATACGGAGATTGTTGCAAAACGCCTAAAAATAAACGGCTATGACTGCGAATTCATCATGGGGGATCTACCTCAGGTAAAACGACAGAAAATTATTGACAATCTAAAAGCAGGGAAAATTAAAATACTTGTAGCTACCGATGTTGCCGCGCGCGGTCTTGATGTTGATAACCTTGCAATGGTAATTAATTACGATTTACCCGTTGAATCTGAAAACTATGTTCACAGAATAGGCAGAACTGCCCGCGCAGGAAAAACGGGAAAAGCGTTTACCCTTGCAAGCGAGCAGGATGTTTACGAACTCCCCGGCATTGAACGCTACATTGGAAAAAAGATACCAAGCGAGATCGCGATGGAAGATATGTATGCGGAAGATAAAAGTGCAGGACAGAGGGTGTTTACGGATAATTTCTCGCGCGGAGATCGCGGAGGGAAAGGCGGACGCGGAGAAAAGGGAAAAGGAAGAAGGGAAGATATAAAAAAACCGCAGGAACGCAAATATCCGCAAAAAAAACGCACCTCTACTCCTGCACCCGCACCCAAGCATGAAAAAGACCTTTCGCAGCTTTCTATGGAAGAGCGAATGGCTGTTTATAAGAAAAAATATAATAAGCAGAGAACAGAGAATAGACAGGCAGCAAGCAAACAACAGGGAACAGGGAATAGACAGGCAGCAGGTAAACAAAGAGCAGAGAACAAAAAGTATGGGAAGCAGCAGTATTCATCTAAGAAAAATAATGATTACAAACAAAAACACCCAAATTCTTCCTCTCCTGACTACTCAGGAGTAGTCAGGTCTGTGGTTAAAAAAGAACCCGTTAAAAAAAGTATATTCACAAAATTAAAAGGACTATTTAAGAAAAAATGATTACAGTTACAGAATTAAGCCTTGCGTTTGGTGAGCGCACGCTTTTTAAAGATGTTAATTTAAAGTTTACTCCCGGTAATTGTTACGGAATAATTGGCGCAAATGGTTCGGGAAAGTCCACTTTCCTTAAAATCCTCTCCGGCGAAATTGAACATGACAAGGGAGAAATATCTCTTGGAAAAAACCTGCGAATGGCTGTTTTAAAACAAGACCACTTTGCATTTGAAGAATATCCAGCTTTGGAAACAGTTATTATGGGTTACTCCAAACTTTACTCTATCCAAAAAGAGCGCGAGGCAATTTACGCCAAAGAAGAATTTTCCGAAGCAGACGGACTTAGAGCAAGCGAGCTTGAAGCGGACTTTGCAGAGCTTGGCGGCTGGGAAGCCGAAGCAAATGCAGGTCAGCTTCTTTCCGGTCTTGGCCTTGATGAAGACGAACATGAAAAACTTATGGCGGAATTGGATGAATCCAAAAAAGTGCGGGTGCTTTTGGCACAGGCGCTTTTTGGAAACCCCGATATTTTATTATTGGACGAACCTACAAACGGACTTGACCTTGAATCGATCTCATGGCTGGAAGATTTTTTAATTGATTTTCCAAATACGGTTATTGTGGTTTCCCATGATCGGCACTTTTTAAACTCTGTCTGCACCCATGTTTGCGATATTGATTTTGGAAGAATTACTCCGTACTCTGGCAATTATGATTTTTGGTATCAGATGAGCCAAATTTTGCAAAGACAGGCAAAAGAACAGTTAAAAAAACGGGAAGACAAAGCACGGGAATTAAAAGAATTTATCCAAAGGTTTTCATCTAACGCAAGCAAGGCGCGGCAGGCAACAAGCCGTAAAAAAGTACTGGAAAAACTAGACCTTGAAAATGTTCCAGTTACAAGCCGTAAATTTCCGTATGTTGGGTTTAAGCCTGACCGTGATATTGGCAACAATGTACTAAACATAGAAAAATTAAATTTTTCATTTGAAGGAGCCCCATTATTAAAAGACTTTTCTTTGACAATAAACAAGGGCGATAAAATTGCATTTGTAGGACTGGAACATTCATCAAAGTCTGCGTTATTTGACATTATAGCAGGTGAAAAAAAGCCTGAAAGCGGAGAAACTGTTTGGGGGCAGACAACATCGTTTTCATACTTTCCAAAAGAAAACTCCGCATATTTTAGCTCCGACTATTCAATTGTGGACTGGCTAAGACAGTATTCGCCGGATCAAGATGAAACTTATGTCCGCAGTTTTCTTGGCAGAATGTTATTCTCCGGTGAAGAAGCGTTAAAACCTGTAAATGTGCTTTCCGGCGGGGAAAAAGTGCGCTGTTTACTTTCCAAGATGATGCTTTCAGGCGCTAATGTTTTAATTTTAGACGACCCAACCAACCACCTTGATTTGGAAGCAATCACCGCCCTTAACGACGGTCTTGTTGCTTTCCCCGGGGTTATCCTTTTTAATTCACATGACCATGAGTTTATAAACTCAATAGCCAACCGCATTGTAGAAATTCTCCCTCAGGAAGAAAACCCCGGCGGTGTTATTGACCGCATGATGCAGTTTGATGATTATCTGCGCGAACCATCCGTAAAACAGCTTCGCGCAGAGGCTTACCGCAGATTAAAAGACCTTAGGATTTAGCTGTAAGCGCGTATTTGTTATCATACTCAACAGGAATACCGGTAACAATTATTGTTACGCTCATTTGCTCAGAAGCACTGGATATTGTCGTAAATTCATTTAACCTTATTGAAACTGTTCTTCCTGAAAGAGCTTTGCTAAGAATAGTACCCGCAAACAAATACTGGCTGTTAGCTATTGCGGTCATATCTTCGCCAATTACTAATGTAACCGAATAATTTCCCGCATCTAAATCTGACGCTTCGTCAGTAACCCAATCCAACAAGTTGAATGTGGCAGAGGTTCCGCTGATAGTCAGCATACCCCATCTTTGAGTTGTATTACCTGAATCAATTAATAACATAGCAAACTTTCTATTATATTGGGATGGTATATTGGTAATGGTTACACTGGTTATACCGGCTGCAGACGCGGAGCCGCCGCCTCTTGAATCCCGACGAGACTGAGCGGCTGTTGTTGACAATCCAATTACCACTGTAAACAATACAATTCCTAAAATCCGCGCGATATGCACATTGAATAAGTTCTTCATAAAGAACTCCTTTTGAGACAAGCCAATTGGCTAATCATGTTTAATAACCACCCACAAGAGCGATTGTATTATCAAGCTATTTCCATAGCCAATGTTAAAATACTACAAAATAAAGAAATTTGCAAGGGTAAAATACCTATATAAAAACATTAATTCCTTAACGGATATTAATATAAAACCTTTCCAAATACGCAATTCTTCTTCGGGCATCATTAAAGCGGCTGCTTTGTGGAAATTCCGTTGTAAGGCGGCGGTAATAATCCAATGACAATAAAATATTTCTGCTTGGACTGTTTGCTTCATAAAATTGACCATACAGCCAATAAAGCTCATCGGTTCCTGAAGGATAATGCGCGGCATATTGATCAAGCAGCGCAATAGCCCCTGCAACATTTCCCGCTTCAAACAATTCCCTTGCTCTTTGAATTAATTGATCAATGGGAATGACTTCCCTTGGAGCAGCATCACTTAACGGTTCCTGCCCTGCTCTAGGCACAGCCGGCTGTCCGCTATCCAATACCGCAATTGGCGGCGCAATTGGCACAGGCGGCGTTGACGGCGGCGTTGACGGCGGTTCATAAACAGGTAAGCCGGGAGGTCCTGCGCCTTGAATAGTTTCTGAAATATTAGAAGGTTCCCTTATCGGATCCCATACGGGCAGAGTTTCGCTTTCAGAAAGAGCAGGCTCGCTTGGCTGTTGTGCGGTATCGGCAGAGCTTACCGCATTAGGCCTTGTTCCGCCTCTTAAGATTTCAGCTTCCTCGGAAGCAGACGGCCAACGCGGCTGAGCTACAACCCTTCCCCTATCAACAGGCGGACCAAACCAACCTGTGCTTGCAGTTGGAGCTTCTCCAATAATTACCTGAACATGATCATTTAAAATATAATCTCTTATAAAATCATGCCTGGAAAATTTTAACGCATAAGTTCCGGCTTCTTCTGCTCTAAAAATAAAACTTTGTCCATCAGGATCATTTCGGCGTGAATCATAAGCAACACCACGGCGGGATGCAAGCTCTCCTAAATAAACCCAGCCGGTTCCTCGGAAAGGAATTTCGATTATCTGCCCGACAGTAGCACGGACAACCCGAGAATAAATTATTTCAGAAGATAATTCCGGTTCCTGCGGTACAATGATTGATTGTGCCGGACTTGGTATTGGAGGATCCTCTCTTACAGGAGGAAGCGGTGCCGGAGCTCTCTGAGGCGGCGGCGGCTCCGGCACAGGCGGCGGTTCCGGTGGTGCGGGCGGCGGCTCTAGTGCAGGCGGAGGAGGCACAGGCGGCAACGCTGGCGGTGGTACGGGCGGCGGCGGAGGAGGCGGAGGAGGCACAGGCGGCAACACTGGCGGTGGTGCGGGCGGCGGCGGTTCAGGCTCAAAGGGAAGTTCCGTTATAGTGTCCGCAACCTCTTCAAACTGAACTTCCTCTTCAATTTGAGGCTCCTCCGCTATTTGCAAGTCTTCATCAATATCGATTTCGATTTCAATATCCGCAATATCTTCTTCGATATCTTCCGCATCTTCTATATCTTCCATAACTTCTGTAATAACATCAATTTCTGAAAAAACTTCTTCCGGGAAATCCTCTGCTGTTTTAGGTGTACTTTTGCAGGAAAATAAAATAAATATAACCGTAATTATTAAAAGAAACTTTTTCATGGAACACGCTCCAGTAATTCATTAACAGCGGTATCTATTTTATCCCGCCATTGTTCTTCTCCGGCTCTTAAAGGATCCTGCCAAAACTCTAAAGCATCATCTTCTGTCCAAAATTCCCGCTTTTCCCTGTCCAGTAACACCCCGGGAAGAAAATCAGGCTCATCAGGCAAAAAAAGCTCCTCTGCAGGTACTGGAACATTAACTGTTAAGCGTTCCTGGTCTCCCGAATATTCCTTGTCAGGTGTTTTTCGTGAAAAAGAAATTAAAACAGCTATGGTCAATATAACACAGAAGCCCACAGTTAGAATTACAGCAAACCGCCGTTTTTTATCCGTGGTCAGCTGATTAAACCGATCTTGAATAGAGTTGATTATTTTCTCCCAAATCACCATTGTCATATTTTACCATATACTTGTAGTTTTATCAATAAGTTGTTACTATAAAATTATGAATGAACGGCTGAGTTTCCTGCTAAAACGATACGATGAATTGAACCTTCTTATACAAGATCCGGCTTTGGTAAAGGATCAAAAGCGATACCGCGATACAATGAGGGAACATTCATATCTTAGCGATATTCAAGAACTCTACTCATGCATTGAACAGTTGGAAAAACAAATAAATGAGGCAAAAACACTGCTTCAGGACGAAAAAGATCCGGAAATTAAAGAACTTGCCCGCGATGAGCTAAAGGAACTGGAAGCTAAAGCGTCCGAAAATAACGAAAAATTAAAGTTACTGCTTATTCCAAAAGACCCCCTGGACGAAAAAAATATCATCATGGAGATTAGAGCGGGCACGGGCGGCGATGAAGCGGCGCTTTTTGTTTCGGATCTTTACAGAATGTACTGGCACTTTGCCGAAACCAAAGGCTGGAAGTTTGAGGTTATGAACTCCAACGAAACAGAACTTGGCGGCATTAAAGAAATTGTCTTTTCCATAAGCGGAAACAATGTTTATGAAAACCTGCGTTATGAATCCGGCGTTCACAGGGTACAAAGAGTTCCCACAACAGAAGCTTCCGGCAGAATTCATACATCGGCTGTTACGGTTGCGGTTTTACCGGAAGCCGAAGAAACTGAAATTGATATAAAGCAGGAAGACTTGCGTATTGATGTAATGCGCTCGGGAGGTCCGGGCGGTCAGAGCGTTAATACTACAGATTCCGCTGTACGAATTACCCACCTTCCCACGGGGCTTACCGTTCACTGTCAGGACGAAAAAAGCCAAATAAAAAATAAAGCCAAAGCGATGCGAATACTGCGCGCCCGTATTTACGAGCAGGAAGAAGCAAAAGCTTCCGCTGAACGGGCAGAAGCCAGGAAAACCCAGGTTGGTTCGGGTGACCGTTCGCAAAGAATACGGACATACAATTTTCCGCAAAATCGCTTAACCGATCATAGAATAAATCTTACCCTTTACAAATTAGACCTTATTATGCAGGGAGATACCGCGGAACTTTTTGACGCATTAAAACTTTCCGCTAAAGAAGAGCTGCTCTCAACTACCTAACCAAAGATTACACCGCTAATTGTTACATAATCATTATCTCACGCTACTTGCAACGAAGTTTCTAGCAAAGCCGCGAAGAGCGCAGCTGACACCACAGCTGGTATGTTTTCCACAGGCGGGGTTACGACTAAACGCGGATTAACACGGATTTAGCGCAGATTTACACTGAGATATTAGATTGTTAAGATAAATATATCTAACCTACATTTCTTAAAAATTAAAAATTTTAATATAGCTATGATAGGATTAGACATCTAAGCTCTCATAGCTATCTGCGTAAATCAGTAAAATCTGTGAAATGGCTCAC
>Ga0099364_10002908_pt1 | contig 27053 bp, 24 predicted proteins | sample TergutTh196P3_FD_73070 | JGI IMG/M metagenome (GOLD analysis project Ga0099364, IMG submission 73070) | Microcerotermes parvus P3 segment gut microbial communities from Pointe-Noire, Republic of the Congo - Th196 P3 | ecosystem: Host-associated > Arthropoda: Insects > Digestive system > Gut ... | reverse complement strand
ATAATCGTCTGCTATTAAAGGAGTTAAAAAATTTAATATCGCAAATAAAAAACCGCAGATTATTACTGCAAATTTTAAATCAAATATTTTCAAAATAAAATAATTTTCTCTTTTTCTTTTGTCGATTTCGTATTGTAATGTACTCATATTATTAAAACTTTTAAGGTAATTATTTATTTACTTCTTTTTTCCTCATTTTAGCTATTTTTGCCATTTCAAAAATTTTCTCAAAAATTTCGGTTTTGAGTTATTGCTGTTCCTAAATCATATTGAGAATCAGTTTATTATACCGTATCTACATTGGTATTCTTCAATTTGATTTTGGAGAGCAGCATTGTCGCTTTGGAGATCTGCAAGGGTATTTTCTTGTTGCGTAATAGTATTCAAAGCAGTGTCTCTTTCAGCCCAAGCAGTGTCTCTTTCAGTTCTAATTGCTGCAATTGCTATATCTCTTTTTTCAATTGCAAAGTCTCTTCTGTTGATTTCGTATTCTACTAAGCTCATATCATCTTGCCGTTTAATTGTCCATATCTGCGCTTGTATTCTTCAATTTGATTTTGGAGAGCAGCTTTGTCGATTAGAAGAGCCGCTTTGTCGATTAGAAGAGCCGCATTATTGCTTTGGAGACCGGCAATGGTATTCCAGGCTATATCTCTTTCGCGTCTAATTGCTTCAATTGCAAAGTCTCTTCTGTTGATTTCGTATTCAACTAAGCTCATATCATCTTGCCGTTTAATTGTCCATATCTGCGCTTGTATTCTTCAATTTGATTTTGAAGAGCAGCATTGTTGCTTTGGAGAGCAGCGTTATTGCTTTGGAGACCTACAATTGTATTCCATGCTATGTCTCTTTCAGCTCTAATTGCTGCAATTGCTATGTCTCTTTTTTCAATTGCAATGTCTCTTCTGTTGATTTCGTATTCTACTAAGCTCATATCGTTTAAACTTTTAATATATTTTTTTACATCTTCTTTACTCATTTTAGCTATTTTTGCCATTTCAAAAATTTTCTGGAATATTTCAGTTTTGTATTTTTTCGGTATGTTTTTCAGTTCGTGCAAACTCTTTATTAAGAAAATCCACTGCTCAAGTGCAGTTTTTACGCCTCGTAGTTTCTTGCTGAAAAGTGGCAGTTCTATACAAACGAAAGTCAGTTTATCGTAGAGTACCTCATTAGTGTCTAATTCCTTTAACTGCCATTGTGTCAAATATTTATTTGGTCGTTTTTTCTTTCCCAAAAGGAAATTCATAATATTTATCGAATAAATAGGGTCCAACTTAAAGTTCCAGTATTTGTTATTTACTTTTCCTTTAACATTTTGCTCCTGAATAAGTTGTGAAGCATAAACCAACATCCTATCTCTGTAATGTTCTTGCTCAATATTTTGTATTTCGACAATAATTCGCTCGCCGTTGCCGGTAATGCAAATCAAATCAAAAATTGCTTTTCTGTCGTTTTTTGTTAGCCCTAATATTTCAACGTTGCCATAAGTGAGGTCGGTTATGCCACCTTCGATATTTAGCACAGTGTTTAAAAAGTTGAGCATCACCTCTTTGATCCCAAACACTCGCTTGAAACCAAAATCAGTTAGCAGATTGATATATATGCTCAAATCTTGCTTTGTGTATTTCTTCGGTTGTTTAACCGTTCTTTTTGTTTTTACTGCCATTATATAATGATTTTACGCCGCAAAATTAGTAAATTTTTTTGGTTGTCGATTCTTTTTTTTGAAAAAGCAAGAAAAATTTCTATCTTTTAAATATTTTTTATTTTTCCACTACAATTCATCATTTTATAAAAAAATATTACTTTTGCACTCAAAGGTTATTCTGATTCAAGCGATTTAATTATTATGTTTAAAAAAATTTTTTCCATAAAATATTTAAAACCCTATTTCATTTATCCTTTTTTGTTTTGTACATTACCAACGGCGGGACAAAATAATCGAGACTCCACGTTCACACTCCAATTAGGAGAGGTAACTATTTTAGAAACGTTTAATACTCATCGAGAGGTAATTCCGTCTCAAAAGCTTTCAGGCGAGGAGTTACAACGTATTAATAGTCATTCTGTTGCTGATGCAATTCGTTATTTTTCGGGTGTACAAATAAAAGATTATGGCGGTATTGGAGGACTTAAAACAGTTGATATACGCAGTATGGGAAGTAATCATCTTGGTGTTTTTTATGATGGCATTCAATTAGGGAATGCACAAAATGGTCAAATTGACTTAGGAAAATTTTCTTTAGATAATATCGAAGAAGTATCGCTATATAATGGGCAAAAAAGCGAAATTTTTCAATCTGCAAAAGAGTTTGGCTCGGCGGGAACTATATATCTTAAAACCCGCCGCCCTATATTTGAGGAAGATAAAAATTTTAATATCAGAGGCATTATCCGAACAGGTTCTTTTGGGCTTCTAAATCCATCTCTTTTATGGGAACAAAAAATCAATAAATCGCTATCATCTACTATTAATGCCGAATATATTCAAGCCACAGGAAAGTATAAATTCAGGTATCGAAAAATACTCCCTGATGGTACTATTGCTTGGGATACTACTGCGGTGCGTCAAAACGGCGATATTCAAGCGTACAGAATAGAAAGTGGAATATATGGACAATCAAAAACAACAAGTTGGAATGCAAAAATTTATTTCTATAATTCTGAAAAAGGTATACCCGGCGCAATTGTTAACAACGTTTGGAAACGCTCGCAGCGACAATGGGATAATAACTTTTTTACTCAAGCCTCTTTTCTAAAAGAAGTAAACAAAAATTATAGTTTTATGTTAAATGCCAAATATGCAAACGATTACATGCGATACCTCAACCCCGATACAACCTTAATCTATATTGACAATAATTTTACGCAGCAGGAACTCTATATTTCTACATCAAATCGTTTTTCGATATTACCAAAGTGGGATATTTCGCTGTCAGGTGATTTTCAATTAAATACGTTAGATGCAAGTTTACAGACATTTACACCTCCAAAACGATATACCACATTATCTGCAATAGCGACATCTTTTGAGGTTTGGCGGTTTAAACTATTAGCAAGTTTGTTGGGAACATTCGTTCAGGAAAAGTCAAAATTGGATGGTTTTCCATATATTTACTCGCAAAATACTAATAATAAGGAATATACTCCTGCTTTTTTTCTTTCTTGTAAACCGTTTCAGCAGCATCATTTTAATATCAGAGCATTTTACAAAAAAATATTCCGAATGCCCACTTTCAACGACTTGTATTATACCGATATTGGAAATTCTGCGCTAAACCCAGAGTACACAACACAATACAACATTGGATTGAATTATACAAAAATATTTTTTAACGGAATTTTAGAAACCATCACTTTCAACAGCGACGCTTACTATAATGAAATAACAGATAAAATTGTGGCAATACCCAAAGGAAACGGACAATTTCGGTGGATGATGATGAATATTGGCTATGTAAAAATTCATGGAATAGATTCTAAAGCGCAACTTAATTGGAAATTTTTCGAAAATATTCATATTCAAACGAATTTGAATTACACTTATCAAAAAGCGCAAGATTTTTCAGATGCCACAGATAATGATCCAATTGCTGGAACCTACGGTAGTCAAATTGCTTATATACCGTGGCATAACGGCTCTTTTACAGTTAGAATCAATAGTAAAAGTTATGATTTTAATTACTCTTTTATTTACGTTGGCGAGCGTTATCATAACTCGTCAAATATACGTGAAAACCGCGAACAACCATGGTACACAAGTGATATTTCCATGGGAAAAGAGTTGAAATTTAATAAGTTACAATGTAAGGTTTCGGCAGAAATCAACAATATATTTAATCAGCAATATGACGTGGTGTTGAACTATCCGATGCCAGGCACAAATTATAAAATTATATTAAAATTTGATATATGAAAAATTGTTATTTATTTATTTTTATGCTATTCTTTTTTTGCTCTTGCAGAAATGAATCAGAAGTTTTTCCTCCAGAGGAAGAAGAAGTAGATGAGCCCGAATTTACATCCATTCAAGGATTTTATCTGTTGAACGAAGGTAATATGGGAAGCAACAAATCTACGTTAGATTATTACGATTATGAGACGGGAACTTATTTTCGAAACATTTATGCTACTATAAATCCGACTGTTCCCAAAGAACTCGGCGACGTAGGAAACGATTTAAAAATTTATGGTAGCAAAATGTATGCCGTAATTAATTGTTCTAATAAAGTCGAAGTGATGGACGCTAAAACCGCTAAAAGATTAGGACAAATTGATATTCCTAATTGCCGTTACATCAATTTTCACAACGGATTTGCATACGTTACATCATTCGCAGGTCCGGTGATTATCGATCCTAATTACGAACAATTAGGATATGTGGCTAAAATTGATACTGCTACTTTGCAAATTATTGACGAATGTTTGACAGGTTTTCAGCCCGAAGAATTGGAAATTGTGAATAATAAAATTTACGTGGCAAATTCTGGCGGATATATGTTCCCTAACTATGAAAACACTATTTCAGTCATTGATATAGATACTTTTAAAGAGGTGAAACGTATTGAAGTTGCCGTTAATCTTCATAGAATTAGGGCAGATAAAAATGGAAATTTATGGGTAACAACAAGAGGAGATTATTTTTCTGACCAATCAAAATTGTATTTTATTGATACAGAAATAGATAAACTTACTGAAATTATCGATATTCCTATTTCCAATTTTCATATTGATGCCGATACATTGTATATATGTAGTTCTGAATGGAGTTATGTTACAATGAGTTATGAGAATAGTTTTGGAATTGTTGATGTAAGTAGTAAACAGATTATTACCCATAATTTTATTTCCGATGGAACAGAAAAAGAGATAAAACGACCTTATGGAATAATTGTAAATCCCATAACAAAAGATATTTACGTAACTGATGCTAATGATTATGTAGCACCCGGCACTTTATATTGTTTTGACAAAGAAGGCAAACAGAAATGGAATGTTCGTACGGGAGATATTCCTGCACATTTTGCATTTGTAAAAGAATAAGATAAAAAAAATTTTGCTATATCAAAAATTTAACCTAATTTTGTACCGCAAAAATATGATTATATAAATGATTAATAACAACTTATGATGAAAAGAATATTAAAAGTATCTAAAACAAGACTACTAATTGTCTTTATAGTATTTTCACTATTTCCAAAAAATTTATTTTCGCAGCAAGATTCTGTCAAATATTGGAAAATTGGTGGAGATGCGACGTTCACTTTTTCACAAATTACTTTAAAAAATTGGTCAGCAGGTGGAAAAAGTTCTACCGCAGGTGCATTCTTGTCACATGCTTTTGTTAATTATGACAAAAATAATAGCAGCTGGGCAAATACCTTACATTTAGGCTATGGCTGGAACAAACAGCAAGGCGAAAATAATGTCAAAACTGATGATAAAATTTTGCTAACCTCTAAGTATGGCTACAAAGCAACACAGAATTGGTATTACACCGCTTTAATCCATTTTAAAACCCAAATGACAACAGGTTATGACGACCCGCCAGACAACAAAATTATTATTTCTGATTTTATGGCGCCCGCTTATTTGTTGGCATCTTTGGGAATGGACTACAAACCTAACGAAGATTTTTCACTTTATCTATCTCCTCTTACATGTAAAATGACCTTCGTTTTAGACGATTCATTGTCAGTATCAGGACTTTATGGAGTTGATGACGGAAAATTTTTCAGAGCAGAATATGGTGCAATGTTAAAAACTGTGTACAAAAAAGAAAATATTATCAAAAACCTCGACTTTTACACAAGACTTGACCTTTTTTCTAATCTGTTAGAAAAACCTCAAAATATTGACGTTGACTGGGAAGTAAAACTTAATTACAGGTTTACAAAATATTTAACGGCAGTTGCGGCACTCAACTTAATATACGACGATGACGTTAAAACACTCAAAGAAGACGGAACGCCCGGTAGCGCAAAACTGCAAACTAAACAACTTGTTGGAATAGGTATTAGTGTTAAGTTTTAGGAAGTGGATGAGGGAATGAGTAAATGAGTGAATGAGTAAATGAGTGTAGGGGCGCACCCTTGCGGTCGTCCACCTTGTAGTAAATGAGGGAATGAGTGAATGAGTGAATGAGTAGTTTAATAGTTTTTAGTTTATAACCTTATTTTTACTTTATTTTTTCAACAAAACAACCTTAATAGAAAAATGAGTAAATGAGGGAATAAGTGCATCCGTTAGGAATGGAATATTGGTAAAAAAATAATTAAAAAGATGAAAAAATCTGTGAAAATCCGTTTAATCCGTCAAATCCATGTATTCCTGCCGGCTTTAGCCTGCAGTTATTAGTGAAAATTAGTGTAATTAGAGGCTAAAAAAATTAAAAAACAGATGAAACAAATAATTGAACAAGCATGGAACGACCGCTCGTTAATTAAAAATCAGGAAGTGCAAGAAACTATTAGAAAGGTCATTGCACTTTTAGATAAAGGTGAATTACGTGTTGCAGAACACACCGAAAGCGGCTGGCAAGTGAACGAATGGATAAAAAAAGCTGTTATCCTATATTTTCCTATTCAACAAATGGAAACCATCGAGGTTGGACCATTTGAATTTCATGACAAAATTCCCTTAAAAAAAGATTATAAAAATTTGGGTATCAGAGTAGTACCTCATGCCATCGCCAGATATGGGGCATTTATTGCATCAGGAGTTGTACTAATGCCTTCATATACCAATATTGGCGCATACATTGACACAGGAACGATGGTCGATACTTGGGCAACAGTTGGAAGTTGCGCTCAAATAGGAAAAAACGTTCATTTAAGCGGTGGAGTGGGCATTGGCGGAGTATTAGAACCCATTCAGGCAGCACCCGTGATAATCGAAGATAACGTATTTATTGGTTCACGTTCTATTGTTGTCGAAGGTTGCCGAATAGGAACAGAAGCCGTATTAGGCGCTAATGTCGTTTTAACAGGTTCAACAAAAATAATTGACGTATCCGGAACAGAACCCATTGAATATTACGGATTTGTACCTCCGCTTTCAGTGGTAATACCGGGTAGTTACACAAAACAATTTCCTGCTGGAAATTTTCAGGTTTCAGCAGCACTCATTATCGGCAAAAGAAAAGAGAGTACCGATAAAAAAACCTCACTCAACGAGGCACTGCGAGAGTTCGGAGTTGCGGGGTGAAATATTTAAAGAAGAAGATATTTTAAAAATTGCAAATGTCAGTATTCGCAAAGAAATTTGTGTAAATTAGAGAAATTCGCGTTTTTTTTATGTCAGTTTAAAAAAAAAATATTATTTTTGCAAATAATTTAGACCGATTAATCAATGAATCATCTGTTACTATTTTTGCCTTTATTGGCATTAATGTTGCAATAAAAGTAGCCAAAGATCAAGATTATTGTATAATAGAAAAATCATAATATTAACAAAAAACAGTTATACCGTTATGAGAAGAAGGTGCGAAACATTAGTAATTTAAATAAAATAAAATTTATCATTATGTATTTAAAAAATTTAATTTATGCGATAGTTGTTGCGTTAGCAATAGTTTCGTGCGTAGAAAGGTCTGTTACAGAACAGCCAAAATCCTTTGATTTGAGAGACATTCAAATCAGCGGTGACCGTTTGACACCCGAAATTCTTTGGTCATTCGGTCGTCTCGGCAGCATTGCAGTATCCCCCGACAACGAATTTGTTGTTTATACCGTGAGTTACCCTCATATTGAAGAAAACCGTACGTATGGAGATATTTACATTGTACCCGTAATAGGCGGCGGTTCGGTTAAACTCACCGAAACAGAGGAAAATGAATCAGAAGTCAATTGGCGACCCGATGGCAAAAAAATTACTTTTTTAAAACCAGATTCCAATAAAAAGACCCAATTGTGGGAAATGAACTCAGACGGGAGCGGAACAGCCCAGATTTCTAACGTCGAGGGTGGTATCAGTGGATATAAATATTCCCCTGATATGGAATATATTGCTTATTCCAAGCCCGTTAAACTTGATAAATCTGTGCAAGATTTACACCCCGATTTGCCCAAAGCAAACGCACGAATCGAAGAAGATTTGATGTACAGACATTGGGATAGTTGGCACGATTATCATTACAACCACATTTTTATTGCGAAATACAATGAAAATGAACCTTTTACATCAGGAACTGATATTTTAGAAGGTGAACGTTTTGATTCTCCTATGAAACCAATGAGTGGAATGGAGCAAATTAGTTGGACTCCCGATGCCAAAAAAATTGCTTATACATGCAAAAAACTTTCAGGAAGAGACTATGCCCACTCAACCAATTCTGATATTTATCTGTATGATTTGGAAACAAAACAGACAGAAAATCTCACCGAAGGAATGAATGGATATGACATAAATCCTCTCTTTTCACCCGACGGAAAAATGATGATTTGGGAAAGTATGGAACGAGACGGATACGAAGCCGACAAAAACCGTCTATTTGTAATGAATATGGAAACACGCGAAAAACGAGATATATCAGAAGGTTTTGACCAAAATGTGGCAAATCCTTCGTGGGATAAAAGCGGAAAGTTTATTTGGTTTACTTCGAATTTTCATGCTACCGACCAAATTTATCTACTTGATATTGAGGATGCTACCATTACCAAAACTACCGAAGGAAATCACGATTTTATGAAGGTTTTCAATGCAGGTGATTATTTAGTGGCGACACGAACGAGTATCAGTAGTCCTACAGAAATTTTTGCCATTAATTTAATTACAAAAACCACTCAAAATATTTCAAATATAAATAGCAATTTGCTGAGCCAACTAAAAATGGGCGAAGTAGAAGAACGCTGGATTAAAACTACCGACAATAAAAATATGCACGTATGGGTAATTTATCCACCAAATTTCGACCCGACAAAAAAATACCCTGCATTACTTTATTGTCAAGGCGGACCGCAAGGAACGGTTAGTCAATTTTGGAGTTACAGATGGAATTTTCAAATTATGGCTGCAAACGATTACATTATTGTTGCACCAAATAGGAGAGGTTTACCCGGTTTTGGTCAAGAATGGAACGAACAAATTAGCGGAGACTATGGCGGGCAAAATATGAAAGATTATTTAAGTGCAATAGATGACTTGGCAAAAGAACCATTTGTAGACGAAAACAGGTTAGGTGCTGTGGGCGCAAGTTATGGAGGATTTTCTGTCTATTGGCTTGCAGGAAATCATAACAAACGTTTTAAGGCATTTATTGCTCATTGTGGAGTTTTCAACCAAGATATGAAATATACGACCACTGAAGAACTGTTTTTTGTTAATTGGGACTTAGGAGGTCCATTTTGGAAATTACCACTTAATGGATATGATTTTTCACCGCATCGTTTTGTTAGTAAATGGGATACGCCAATTCTGGTTATTCACGGGGAAAAAGATTTTAGAATTCCTTTTGAACAAGGTATGGGTGCATTCAATACCGCACGAATTTTGGATATTCCCGCAAAATTCATCTTATTCCCAGAAGAAGGACATTGGGTACTAAAACCTCAGAACGGAATTCTTTGGCAACGCGAATTTTTTAAATGGCTAGACCAATGGCTGAAATAGTGGTTAGTGGTTAGTGGTTAGGTTTCTAACAATTCGTGTAAATTCGTGTAATTCGTGGCTAAAAAAAAATATGAAAATTGTAACTTTTTACACTATCAAAACGTCCTAAAACTATATTTGTGAAAATTAAAAAGGTAAAAAGAGGAATAGAGAAAAGTATAATACTAAATACTAAATACTAAATACTAAATACTGAAAACTGAATACTAAATACTGAATACTAAATACTGAATACTGAAACTATGAAATCAATTAAAACAATTTTAATTTTAGCCACTTTGCTAATGTTTGCTGATATATCAGCGCAAAAAAATGAAATGCACGACGTACGTCAAGTAGCACCATTTACGGGAATTAATGTAAGTTCGGGTATTAGTGTTTATCTATCAATGGGCAACGAACATGTAGTTACCATTGATGCCCCCGAACATATTTTGGAAAATATCGTTACCGAAACAAAAAACGGAATTTTGAAAATAAATTTTTTCCATGCTCCCATGAAAATAAACCGTAGTATGTTTGAAAAAATTAAAGTTTATGTTACTGCCACATGGCTTGAATCCATCGAATTGTCGTCGGGTTCAGTTTTGCATTGTGAACATACTTTGAAATTGGAAAAACTGATAGTTAAAAGTTCGTCGGGTGCAGATGCGAACATTAACGTGGAAAGCATTGACTTACTGCTTTATGCTTCGTCGGGTGCTGATATTAAAGTCAAAGGCACTACTTTAAATTTAACGGCAAAAGCAACAGGCGGAGCCGACATCAAGGGGCGGGAGTTAGAAACAATTAATGCATCACTTCAAGCCTCTGCAGGCTCTGATATTGCTGTTAAAGTTTCGGGTGAATTAGAAGCAAGTGCAAGCACCGGAGCTGACATCATTTATTACGGAGATGCATTCCCTAAATCAATCCGAAAGTCAACCGGAGGTGATGTTAGGAAAAGGAATTGAGGAATGGATTCTTTTTTCTTTTGATAAAAAGAAATTTTTTTGGTTAATATCAAGAAAAAAAGCGTACCTTTGCAGAATATTTTGAATAACCAATTTTCAGAAGAAGTAAAGTACGAAAAAATATGAAAGATATTAAAACATTTATTTCACTCGAAGAAATACGAAATTATTTTATTGAAAAATGTGACGAAGAAGGCGAAACATTTTCCGAAGAAGAATTTGCTGAGTTCATAATTATTTGCGAGAATGATTTTTTTGATTGGCTAAATAGTAATTGGAAATTTTTTAATGAAAGGTAACGTTTTATAATAGATATGGATAGTTCCTTCTATCCACGCAAAAAAAATAGAGAATCCCCACATGTACCACGACATCGACACGATAGCCAACTACGATTATCTTTTACCCATAGAAAAAATAGCTAAATTTCCGCTATCAAATCGAGATGACGCAAAGTTGTTGCATTTTGACGGAAAGCGCACATCACAAACTTTTTTTCAGCAACTGCCTGAAATTTTACCCAGAAATGCACTTCTTGTTTTTAACAATACAAAAGTTATCAAAGCACGACTAAATTTTTTAAAAAAAACGGGTGCCAAAATTGAAATTTTGTGCCTACAACCTCATACTCCCTCAAATTTTGAAAAGGCTTTGTTGCAAAATGAGACTGTTGAATGGATTTGTATGGTAGGAAATTTAAAAAAGTGGAAAGAAGAGGTTATAAATTCAACAATTATCGTAAAAGATTCAAAATTAAATGTTTATGCAAAAATCAAAGAACGTTTGCAAGATAGTTTAATCATAAAATTTTGGTGGGATAATAAGTTAGTAACTTTTGCGGAAATAGTAGATGTGATGGGTCAGATGCCAATTCCTCCATACCTTGAGAGAGAATCGTGTGAATCAGATAAAGAACGCTATCAAACTATCTATTCAAAATACGATGGCTCTGTAGCTGCCCCAACAGCAGGATTACATTTTACAGAGAATCTTTTGAAAAAGTTATCTAAAAAAGGCATTAAAATGGTCGAAATAACACTTCATGTTGGTGCAGGAACATTTAAACCGATTAAAAGTCCAAAAATTTCAGAACATATTATGCATAGCGAGCGGTTTGAGCTTTCCATTGAAACATTAAAACATATTATTGAGCATTCGGGTCCCATTATTGCCGTAGGGACTACATCGGTCAGAACGCTTGAATCGCTTTATATTCTGGGAATAAAACTTGCCCAAAAAGAAAATTTCCTTAAAATTGAACAATGGGACGGTTTAAAATATAAATCAAACAAACCATATAAAGAACTGTTTAGTAATATTATAGATTATTTTCAGGATTTGAGTATTGAAACCATAAATGCAGAAACATCACTTATGATAGTACCGGGTTTCAAACCAAAGGTTATAAGTGGTTTAATAACCAATTTTCATCAACCTCACAGTACGCTGCTTTTGTTGCTTGCCGCATTAGTTGGGAATGAGTGGAAAACAAATTATCAATACGCCCTCGATAACGATTTTCGATTTTTGAGCTATGGAGATAGTTCTTTTTGGGAGTTTTAAGATTAATAAATATTACGATATATAACATTGATTAACAATTTACAAGAAAAATAAAAAGCATATAGATGCGCATCAATAGTTTTCAGTTTTCAGTTATTTTTTGTTCCTTTGTGGTTATAATATATTTTATTTCTTTGTGAATAATGCAAGTTAGCAAAATAAGAATTTTTTTATTGATAACATAACACTGAAAACAAAAACAAATTACCAAAAATGACACATGATTTACTCACAGAATGTTCTCATTCACTGAAAACTGAAAACTAAAAACAAATAACTAAAAACTAACGCATGATTTTCTATCAGAATGTTCTCATTTACTCATTTACTCATTTACTCATTCACTCATTCACTCATTCACTAAAAACTGATAACTGATAACTGATAACTGAAAACTATATTATGACAATCAAAAATGCGCGTTTTTTAATAAGTAGCCCCGATGTCAATAGATGTCCGGTGCCCGAAAAGCCTGAGTTTGCTTTTATAGGTCGTTCTAATGTTGGGAAATCTTCGCTAATCAATATGTTGTGTAATAGCAAAAATTTAGCAAAAACTTCCGCTACTCCGGGCAAAACTCAAATGATAAACCATTTTATTATCAATGATTTATGGTATTTGGTCGATTTACCAGGCTATGGATTTGTAAAAAGTTCAAAAACAAAACGAGAACAATTTGGTAAAATAATTTCAGATTATGTTTTAAAGCGAGAAAATTTATATTGCCTTTTCGTTTTGATAGATTCGCGTCACGACCCACTCAAAATTGACCTGTCATTTATGGAAATGCTTGGAAACGAAGGCGTTCCTTTTGCCATCGTTTTTACAAAAACTGATAAATTAGGAAAAGAAAAACTAAATATTCAAATTGAAACATATAAAAAGTCTCTTTTAGAAAATTGGGAAGAACTACCCCCTATTTTTGTTACATCAGCCGAAAAAAAAGTAGGCAAAGAAGAGATTGCGGCATTTATTGCGGATATTTTGAAAAAATAGTTTCGCAAAAACGAATGCAATAAAAACAAAATTTTACACGTTTGTATTTATAACGATTAAATAGTGAGCGAATGAGTGAGTGAGTGAATGAGAAAATGAGTGAATGAGACGAAAAATCCGTCTAATCCGTCAAATCCGTGTATCCATCGCTGGTTTTAGCCGGCAGTAATTAGTGAATATTTGTGAAATTAGTGGCTAAAAAAAGGAACCTGTAATTCGTGGCTAAAAAAAAATAATTATGAAAAAAATAATTTATCTACTTTTTTGTTTTATTGTTATGGTTAGATGTAGCACAAAGGAAAATGTTGATTTATTGATATTTAATGCACGTATTTATTGTGTGGACGATCAATTTTCAATAGCTGAGGCTTTTGCTGTCAAAGGTGGTCGTTTTATTGATGTTGGCACAACATCTGAAATTCGTTCTAAATATCGTTCTCTTAACGAGATTGATATGAAGGGTGCGCCAATTTATCCGGGCTTTCATGATGCACATGCTCATTTTGTCTCCTTAGGAAAAAGTTTTTCTTTCGTAAACCTCAGAGGGGCAACATCATACCAAGAAGTCTTAGATCGAGTTGCTGATTATTTTGAAACATTTAAACCAGAATGGATTGTTGGGATTGGTTGGGATCAAAATTTGTGGCAAAATCCGATTTTTCCTTCAAATGAAGAACTAAATATGTTATATCCCACAACACCCGTTGTATTAAAACGAATTGATGGTCATGCACTTATTGCCAATGAAACTGCGATTGCCCGAATAGGAATAGAGCCTAACGATCCTACAGTTTTATCAGACGAAGCACCAATTAAGAATGGCAAATTTACCGGAATATTTTTAGAAAATATTGCCGACCGTTTTAAGAATGCAATCCCCGAACCAACTGAAAAAGAACTAACAGGATTTATTTTGGAAGCAGCCAAAGAGTGCTATAAATATGGACTAACTTCTGTTAGCGATGCGGGCTTGCCTTTGTCGTCAATAGAATTAATTGACAAATTACAACAAGAAGGGCTTTTGTCTTTGCGTATTGATGCTTGGTTACAGCCATCTGAAGAAAATTTTGAACGATTTAAGTCACCTTATCGCACCGAAAAATTAACTGTAAATTGTGTAAAACTTTACATGGACGGTGCATTGGGGTCTCGCGGCGCATGGATGTTGCGTCCTTATGATGATGATGTTTCAACGACAGGAATAGAAGTTATTTCCGATGACTTGTTCATGGAATATTGTCAAAAAGCCTATTCTGCAGGGTTACAGGTGGCTACGCATTGCATTGGTGATGCAGCCGTCAAAAATGCCATAAAACTTTATGCAAATTTTTTAAAAGGTGAAAATGATTTAAGATGGCGCATCGAGCATGCTCAAATTGTAACTAATGAAGATTTTGAGAATTTTAAAAAATATTCAATAGTACCGTCAGTGCAGCCCACACATGCTACTTCTGATATGTTTTGGGCTCCCGAGAGAGTTGGAAACAGAATTAAAAATGGGTATGCTTATAAGAAATTAAAAGAGCAAATGGGCTGGATAGCGTTTGGTACTGATTTTCCGATAGAAGAGGTAAATCCTATTCAAACATTTTTTGCTGCTGTTTTCAGAAAAAATTTGAATTTTGAACCAGATAGCGGGTTTCAGACAGAAAATGCACTTTCACGAGAAGATGCCCTTCGAGCCATGACAATATGGGCAGCAAAAGCATCCTTTGATGAAAATTTGAAAGGTTCCATTGAAAATGGAAAATGGGCAGACTTTGTTGTTTTAAATAAAGATATTATGATTGTAGATGAAAGGCAAATACCTGATACAAAAGTAGTTGCTGTTTTTATTGATGGAATTAAAATGAATTTTTAAAATTTTTTTTACTTTTTTTTAACTTTTTTTGTAAAAATATTTTTTTTTCAATTATCTTTGCAGAAATATTTTTTGTAAAAAAACTTTACAGCCTCAAAAAATCATAACATTTATATGGAAATAGGTGATTTATTATATATTCTGATAGGAGTTGGAGCCCTTTTGTTTAGTTTGTTTAAAAAATCTAAACACAAAGAGCAGTTCGGAAATGATTTTCCCCAATATGAACAAGAGGATAATTTAGAAGAAGTGTTTGAATCGGTTTCAAATGTTTCAGAACAGCCACAACCAAAGGCTGTTGTGTTGCGGACATTTGAAAAAAAGCCTGTTTTTGAATCAAAATTTAAAAGAATAAATTTTGAAAACAGAAATAAAAGCAAAAAAATTGTCACGTCGGGACTCAAAATACGTAAAGAGCCGAAAATGTTTTTTGAAGAAAAAGAAGATGAGATAATAAATTATTGGAACGCAGAAAATTTTGATTTACATAAAGCTGTAATTTACAGTGAAATACTTAAAAGACCTAACTTTGATAATTCTTTTTATATAAGATAGTTGTTTATAATTAATTAATTTGCTAAATTTGCACAGCGGAGAGTTCCGAAAAACTTCGGAATTCTTTTTATTTTTTTACTTTTTTTAAAACATGAGGATTATAACATGTCACAAATAAGTTATATAACAGAAGAAGGGCTGAAAAAGCTTCGCGAAGAGCTTATTCAGTTAGAGTCGGTAGAACGGCCTCGGATATCCAAACAGATTGCCGAAGCCCGCGACAAAGGCGATTTGTCTGAAAATGCAGAATACGACGCTGCAAAAGATGCTCAAGGTATGCTTGAAATGAGAATTGGTAAACTGAAAGATGTTATCTCAAATTGTAGAATAATTGACGAAACAAGACTTAATACGTCTAAAGTGAGACTCCTTAACAAAGTGAAAGTCAAAAACTTAAAGAATAATGCAATCACTACCTATATGATTGTGTCGGAAAGCGAGGCAAACCTCAAAGAAGGAAAAATTTCAATTGCAACTCCAATTGGAATAGGATTGCTCGGAAAGAAGAAAGGCGATAAAGTCGAAATTAAAGTACCATCGGGAATTGTTACCCTGCAAATAATGGAAATTTCTCTTTAAATAAGTTGAATACCAAAAATATAGAAAAATTATGGCAACAATATTTTCTAAAATCATCGCAGGACAAATTCCCAGCTACAAAGTAGCAGAAAACGACAAATGTTATGCCTTTTTAGATATCAACCCATTGACAAAAGGGCATACATTAGTTGTTCCAAAAATTGAAACTGATTATTTGTTCGATTTAGACGATGATATTTATTCAGAACTTATGCTTTTTTCCAAAAAAGTAGCAACCGCAATAGAAAAAACCGTACAATGCAAACGGATTGCAGTTGTCGTTCTGGGTTTGGAAGTACCTCACGCACATATACATCTAATTCCAATGCAAAAGGAATCAGATATTAGTTTCTCAAACAAGAGAGTAGAACTTTCTAAGGAAGAGATGACAGCGATAGCACAAAACATTGCGTTATTATTATAAAATTTGCTGACTTTTTTGAAGTAATTTAAAGTAAAACGCACTCCTCTTATTCCATTTGGATATACCCCGAATTGCGCTTATAGTTATTTAGTGTGCGTTGTGATAATTGAAGTTGAGACTTCACCAAAAAGCCGATAACTTTTCTTTAATTGTCATCTACCTCAAAAAAATGGCTCCAACAACAACCTAATAAACGAAACAAATAGTTGGGGTTTAAAAATTCCTGCAAACAAAAATCCGTAGATGGCACCCCAGAAGTGTGCGTCATGTCCAACATTATCAACCTTCTTTTTTGCCATTATGTAGGAATAAATAAGGTAGGCAATACCGAAAACAATACTTGGCATTGGAATTCCCCACAACCGCAACATACTGTACGGATTAAGAAAAATAACACAATAAACAACCGCAGAAACCGCACCCGATGCGCCAACAGCATTATATTCAGGATTTGTTTTATTTTTTTTGACCGAATAGAATGCCGATATTGGAATTGCAGAAATATAAAGCAGTAAAAACAAAAACTTTCCTTTTTCTGCAAAGAGTATGTCGAAATAATAAAGCAATGCACCTCCAAAAGACCATAATACAAACATATTAATAATCAAATGCATAGCATCGGCATGCAAAAACCCATAAGAAAATAGCCTGTAATACTCTTTGCCTTGTCCAATTGTCCAAGCGTTGAGTTGACATTTTTCCATTAATGCCGACCGAAAGGCAATAATGCTAATGATGCAAGTTACAATAATTATAATTAGGTGAAAATTCATTTTATTTTTTTATAACGGTACACGGTAAACGGTACAAGGTACACGGTAAACGGCGTACGGTGTATGGTTTCTTTAATTATTTCATTTGTAAATATTTTGTATGTTATTGAAATTTTTATTGAGTTTACCGAAACAAAATCATTTGCTTGTGTGTCTAAAATCATTATTTTGTCATATAAATTTCGTTAATTCTTTTACTTATTAACTTTTTTTAACGCAAAGTCGCAAAGTTGAGGACGCAAAGGGCGCAATAAATTCAAAAATCATTAATACATTTTCTCATTTTTCTACCAAGCGTTGCATTCATTTTCGACAAGCTCAATGCATCGCCTAACGGAATGCTTTCTTACTCACTTTTCTACCATATTACATCCTTAACGGAATGCTCTCATTTTTCTACCAATATTGCATCCCTAACGGGATTCACTTATTTTTCTACCGATATTACATCCCCTACGGGATGCTCAAGTCTCACTACTCATTACTCACTACTCACTACTCATTACTCACTACTCACTACTCATTACTCACTACTCATTCCCTCATTCACTCTTCGCTAGTGTAAAATTTTAAAAACCAATTCTTTAAGGAGGTCGCCTTGGGAAGTCGAAACATTTCCGAAACCTTTACTTTTCATATCATATTCGCGGAGTAGTGAAATAATGTCTGTAACTTTTCTACCTTTGTAATTTTGATACCCTTTTTTGTAATCACTAACAAAATACGGATTAATATTGAGTTTGATTGCAACATCTGCTGTATTGTTTTTGTCAGTATGGTAAATATACAACAATAATTTGCTAAAATAATTAAAAAAAATAGCCGTAATTACAGGTAACGCAAAATCTTTGCTCGATGCGAGTGCTTTTACAATACGATTTGCTTTGAGAATGTCCTTATTAGTAATGGCAGTTTGCAATTCAAAAGGGTTGAATTCCTTGTGGATTCCCACATTTTTCATAACATCGTCAACAGTGATTTGTTTCTTTTCGGGACCTAAAGCAACTTTCAGTTTTTCAATTGTTTGAACAACTTTTTCAAGTTCGGTACCAAGATAGTCTATTAATAATGCTGTTGCGCGATTTTCAATGGTAAGTCCACATTCTTTAATATATTTCAAAATCCATTGTTCCATTTGGTTGTCGTACAATTTTTTTGAATCAAAAAAGATTGCTTGTGATTGTTTGGATAGAGTTGTATAAGTTTTAGTACGTTTATCCAATTTTTTGTTTTTGTAACTGATTACCAAAACAGTAGAAGGTTGTGGCGTTTTAAAATAATGTTCGAGAGTTTCAATTTTGGATAAATTTTGCGCTTCGCGGACGATAATTAATTGTCGTTGTGCGCCCATTGGAAATTGACGTGCAATGTGAACTAAATATGTAGTATCAGTATCTTTTCCATACATTATCAGTTCGTTAAAACCTCTTTCTTCGTCAGTAAGTGCGTGTTTTTGGACAGTTTCTGCAATTTTGTCAATAAAATAAGGCTCCTCGCCTTGTAAAAAATAGATTGGGGCAATATTTCCTTTTTTAACTTCTTGAATAATTTGTTCAAATGTCATATTATTTTATTCGAATTTAAGATGTTTAACAGATTGTCCGTTATAGATAATTTCCTTTAAAGCATTGATACCTATTTGTATATGTGAATTAACAAAATTGCGTGTAACTTGCTTGTCGCTTTCAGCAGTTTTAATTCCCGTTGAAATCATTGGTTGGTCAGAAACCAAAAGAAGCGCACCCGAAGGGATTGAGTTAGCAAAACCAACGGTAAAAATTGTTGCTGTTTCCATGTCGACAGCCATTGCGCGTGTTTTTTCGAGATAATTTTTAAATCTTTCGTCATATTCCCATACTCTTTTATTAGTTGTAAACACTGTACCTGTGTAGTAATCGCAGCCATAGTCTCTAATTGCGGATGAAACTGCTCTTTGGAGGTTAAAGGCGGGTAATGCGGGTACTTCAGGTGGTAAATAGTCGTTTGATGTACCGTCGCTACGGATAGCAGCGATTGGGAGAATTAAATCCCCAAGTTTGTTAATTTCTTTTAATCCGCCGCATTTGCCCAAAAAAAGAACTGCTTTTGGACTAACCGCACTTAACAAGTCCATTATTGTTGCAGCATTTGGACTCCCCATTCCGAAATTGATTATCGTAATGCCATCCGCCTGACAGTTACTCATATTGGCATTTTCGCCCACAATAGGTACGTTGTACAACTTTGAAAAAAAATCAACATAATAATTGAAATTTGTAAGAAGAATATATTTTGAAAAATCTTCAAGTTGCCGCCCAGTGTACCTTGGCAGCCAGTTTTCTACTATTTCTTGTTTGGTTTTCATTGTAAAAAATTTTTCACAAAGAAAAGTTTTTTTTATGTAAAAAGAAAATTTATCATAAAAATTTTCAAAAAAAAATCATTTTTTAATTTTGAATAAAAAAAAATATTACTTTTGTAAAAAATTTAATTATGGATTATAAAGAATTTTCACCCGAAAGTTTGATGATGTCTTATGCATATAACGCCGAAGATCATCAGGGGTCGATTAAATGTCCTCTATATCAGACTTCTACGTTTGTTTTTCAGTCTGCAGAAGAAGGAAAAGCTTTTTTTGAGATAGCCTACGGCTTACGTGCAAAGTGCCCTAATGAAAAATTAGGTATGATTTACAGTCGTTTGAATAACCCTACGTTAGACTTAGCAGAAAAACGCTTAGCCGCTTATGAAGGTGCTGAAGAAGCACTCTTTTTTTCAAGCGGAATGGGAGCAATTTCCACAACTGTTTTAACATTCCTAAAACCCGGAGATGTTTTACTTTATGCTTCTCCCGTTTATGGTGGCACTGAGCATCTTTTCAACCATGCGCTTCCCGGATTCAATATTGGAATTGTGAAGTTTTATGCCGGCGAAACTGAAGAAACAATAATTAATAGGGTATCAAAAGAGTTTCCCGGAAAAAAACCTAAAATAATTTATATCGAGGTACCCGGAAATCCTACTAATTCCCTTATTGACATTGAGATGTGCGCTCGTTTAGCTGAGCATTATAAAGAAGGTGATTGTAAACCTCTTCTTGTTGTTGACAATACCTTTTTAGGACCTGTTTTTCAACATCCTTTGCAGCACGGCGCTGATATTTCGCTATATTCTGCTACCAAATTTATTGGTGGACATAGCGATTTAGTTGGCGGAGCATGTGTCGGTTTTTCAAACCCGATTTGTGAAATAAGGGTAATGAGGTCATTTTTGGGAAGTATGATGGACCCGCATTCTGCGTGGTTAGTCTTACGAAGTCTCGAAACCTTAAAAATTAGGATGGAACAGCAAGCGATTGGAGCAGCAAAAGTTGCCGAACATCTTGCAAAACACCCGAAAATAGAACGAGTTTCATATCTCGGACTCCTGAAAAATGGCGAACAAGGTAAAGATATTTACGACAAACAATGTTCGTTTTCGGGCTCAATGATTTCGTTTTATATCAAAGGTGGCGAAAAAGAGGCATATCAGTTTCTCAACAATCTGCATCTCTTTAAATTAGCCGTCAGCTTAGGTTCAACTGAGAGTCTTGCAGAACATCCTGCAACTATGACACACATTGACGTTCCGGATGACGAAAAACAGAGGCTCGGGATCAATGAACAACTGATACGTCTAAGCATTGGACTCGAAAAACCCGAAGACCTGATTAAAGCCATTGACGAGGCATTTAGGAAAGTGGGGTAATAGAAAGCAGATATTTTGTGCAAATCCAAAAGGGTGTATATTTCTATTTTTAATTAAAATTAGATAATATGAAAGCAGTATTGGATATAAAAGATAACAAAGCATCGTTTGTTATGGAACTTCTTGGCAATTTTTCGTATGTAAAAGTTAAGCCTATTACAAACGAAAAAGCATTGTTGTTAAGTGAAATCAGGGAAGCAATTGACATCCTCAACTTGGTGAAACAAGGTAATTTACAGGCACGTTAAACTATAGAATTACTTGACGAAATATAACGAAATTCTTCTAAAAAATTCGTTTCTTTTTCTAAAGCATTACCAATAACAACAATATCAGCACCATTTTTAAATGCGGATTCAAGTTTTTGCGGAGTTTTAATTCCGCCACCTATTATCAACGGAACTGTGCAATTTTCTTTAACTGCTTTAATGTTTTTTTCAGAAATTGCATTTAAAGCTCCGCTTCCCGCATCCATATAAATCATTTTATTTCCCATCATTTCACCTGCCATTGCAGTTGCAATTATAATATCCGTTTTGTCTGCAGGAATTGGGCGTGTATTGCTCATATATTCAACGGAAGTTGAAACGCCTCCATCAATTAGCATATATCCTGTTGATATTGTTTCGATTCCATAACGTTTTATGATTGGTGCCGAAACCACATGGTTTCCGATAAGTAGTTCAGGGTTACGACCCGAAATCATTGATAAAAACAAAATTGCATCAAAACCCTGACAAATATGCATGGGATGACCCGGAAATAATATGAGAGGAATATCAAGACGTTCTTTTAAAAATTTAACAAAGAAGTCTATTGGGGTTGAAATAATGCTACCACCAACAAAAATTAGATTTGGCGGACATTTTTCTATTTTTTTTATAAGACTCTCTAATTCTTTTTCCGAATATTTATCTGGATCCAATAAAAATGCCAATAATTTTTCTTTATTAGAAACAGCGGAAATTATTTTTTCATAAATTGATTGATTCTCTATCATAATATTTAATTAAAATTTATTATTTCTGAAATTATTTTTTATTTTTAACGCAAAGTAGCAAAGTTGAGAACGCAAAGGACACAAAAAAGTTTTCAGTTTTCAGTTTTCAGTTATTTTATGTGTTCCTTTTTTGTTAAAAGATATTTTCATTTCTTATGAACAATGCAAGTTAGAATATTTAAATATTTTTAAACGCAAAGTCGCAAAGTTGAGAACGCAAAGGACGCAAAAAAGTTTTCAGTTTTCAGTTTTCAGTTAAAAGCTAACCACTAACCACTAATCACTAACCACTAACCACTACTCCTTTACTCATTTATTACAAGGCGGGCGACCGCAAGGGTGCGCCCCTACACTCATTCACTCATTCACTCATTTACTCATTCACTGAAAACTGATAACTGAAAACTGATAACTAAAAATGCCATACAAGATGATATTCGGGTGTTACAATATATTCTAAATCAAATTCGGTTGGCGGATTTCCTGCAACTTTTGCTTTGATAATTCCCTTATTTTCAATAATAAAAGGAAATATTATCAAATCTTCTATAAAATTTATCTCTCTTTTTTTTAACATTTTAAAAAGCGTTTCTTTGGCGCACCAAATCAGTGTATAGTAGTTAATATCCTCATTTTTAGGAACAAATGCCGTTTCGATGGGATTTATAAATTTTTGCGCTACTCTTAAAATTCTCTCTTTTGGTTGTTCTATATCAATTCCTGCAAAATCTGTTTCTGATATAACAACTGCTGCATATCCTGTTGTGTGTGAGATACTTATTTTTTTATCAAAACCCCAAATAAAAGGTTGACCAACTTCATTGTATTCAATATTAGGAATTAAGCCCGTATGATTAAACAACAAAATTCTTGAAACGAGCCATTCTATTTTTCGCGATTGGTTTTTAAAATTTACAAGTTTCGATTTCATTTCAGGACTAAAAGGAATCATTTCAATTAATTCATCGAATGTTTCGCTTATTTTCCACACAGCAGCGACACTTCCGTTGTTATTTTTTTTTATAAAAATTTCTGCCATCTTATTTTTCTACTGAGGTTGTTTTGTTAAAAAAATTTGGTTAGTGGTTAATTACTCATTCTCTCATTTATTACAAGGCGGGCGACCGCAAGGGTGCGCCCCTACACTCATTCACTCATTTCCTCATTTTCTCATTTTCTCATTTACTTATTCACTTATTTACTGAAAACTGACAACTACAAGACTTTTTTCCAACGAATATTTTCCATCATCATAACAATATCATCATTTATGAAATCAATCACGGGAGCGAGCGAGTCACGGTTAGGAGAAGTATTGAAATAAAGCGATCCTCTGAGGAAATGTCTAACGCTATCAGTAGCAAAGAACTGTATGGGCGAGGCAGCATTTCCTTTGATTTCAAATACTGTTCCAAAAACATTATTCTCGTCGTCAATAAAAATTCGTTCAACGATTGCATCGGCTTTAACTGTGTGATTGAAAGTCAATTTGATGTTATCTTCTAATAGTTCGTAAATATCGTTATTTTCAAGATTTTTATATGTAAGATGAATTGTTGCTTTAAATTCAGGAAATTCAATATTTATCCAAAAAGGTTCGGCATTTTGCGAAATATCTGTTTCAATGAATGAATATACGGGATAGAGTATAGAGTAAGGCATAACAGAATCTAAACGAAAATATTCCTTTTCAGGTAATTCGATGCGAAAATAACCGCGAGGTCGGGGAGTTCCTTTATATTTACAGCATACCGCAAAAATCAGTATGAAACTTAAAATAATCACTCTCGTGTAAATTTTATTATTTAATATTTTAAACATTTATAAATAAAGAAGTTATCTCTTTTTATTAAAAAAAATTCGATACAAAAATAGAAATATTTTAACAATAAAAAAAACAAAATAACTGTGGACTTAAGCTCACAAATCTAAATTTGTAATATCCAACTTGCATTATCCATAAGAAATTAAAATATCTTTTAACCACAAAGGAACACAAAGGTTTAGTTATTCAATTTATTGCAATACTCAAAGGACACAATGTTTCTTTTTTGATCACTTACCACTAATCACTAACCACTAATCACTATTTTTGCGTTCTCAACTTCGCGACTTTGCGTTAAAAAAATATTATGAATAATGCAGGCTAAATTCTCCTCTCTAATATCTAACTATTTTTTTTTATTTTTTTTTGTTTTATGATAATAAAATAAATTATTATCTTTGCAAAATATTTTTTAAACAATTATTCATTTAAGTAAGTAAAAATGAAAAGATTACTAATTTTATTCGGTGCGATTTTGATGGCGGCAGCTATTAATGCACAAACTATTGAACTATTTTCCGGACACAAAGGCATTTCTAGATCGAATGACCAATTTTCCGGATTTGAAGCAACATTTTCTTTCGACCAGATTGAAAGTGTAACAATTACAGGCACAGAGCGAGGAACGTTTTCCGCCCTTACCATTGCGGGAGCATACCAAGCAGGTGAAATAGGAACACCCGAACTGCCTGTTTTTAGGAAAATGATACAAATTCCTGTGGGTGCTACTCCGCATGTTTTGGTGAAAAACTTTACATCCGAAGAGTTTGATTTAGAAACTTATGGTTTCTATCCCGTTTTTCCGACACAGCCAAGCGTTCGAAAAGACCAAACAGAAATTCCTTTCATCTATGATGAAAAAGCCTACGGAATTGACGATTACAACTATTCTGTGATGGCAGAAGTTGAAATTTTAGGGCAAATGCGAGGTATTATTCTCGGTATGGTAACAATACGTCCTTTGCAGTACAACCCTGTGGCACACACTATCATTGCTCATAATGATATTGAAATTGAAGTTAATTTTAAAGGTGGAGACTACAAAAAGACCGAAGAATTATTTGTAAACACTTTTAGTCCGCACTTTTTGAAACATTATGAAATCGCTTTCAATAGTGGAGTTACAAGAGATGTTTATGACGACCACCCCGATTTATTTAACGTACCTGTTAGAATGTTGGTGGTTGCCAATAGAATGTTTGAAACAACGCTTCAGCCGTGGATAGAGTGGAAAACTCAAAAAGGTTTTATTATGGATGTAAATTATACAGATGTTATTGGCACAACCGCTGCGGCAATTAAAACATTCATACATAATAAATATAACACAGGAGTGGGAGACGGAACAGCACCTACATTTATTATTCTTGTTGGCGATACACCGCAAGTACCTGCAAGTCAAACAGGTAGTTATACTTCAAAAGCAACCGATTTGTATTATGCAAGAACAGCATCATCGGGCTTTTTCCCTGATATGTATTATAGCAGGATGTCGGCACAAACAACGCAACAGTTGGCAAATCAAATTGAAAAAATATTATATTATGAAAAGTATCAATTTGCAGACCCAACTTATTTAGATAATGTGTTGTTGATTGCAGGTGCGGACGGAACATGGAATCCTCGAGTTGGAAAGCCTCAAATAGACTATGCTACAAATTATTATTACAATACAGCGAATGGTTACGCAAGTATTCACAAATATTGGAACGCATACTCAGGTTGCTACACACACTTAAATAACGTAGGCTTTGCCAATTACACAGCACATTGCAACGAAACATTATGGGGTGACCCAAGTTTTACCGTTGCCCAAATTGCCACTTTAACCAATGTAAATAAATATTTTGTAGCAATGGGCAACTGTTGTTTGGCGGCAGATTTTGGTTATTCAGGAAACGGCGGAATATGTTTTGGTGAAGCAATGATGAGTGCACAGCAAAAAGGAGCCGTAGGTTATATTGGTTCATCTCCGAGCAGTTATTGGGGCGAAGATTTCCATTTTACTGTTGGTGCTTATTCAGGTAATTTAGAAACTGTTACAACTCCAACATTAACTAATACAACAACAGGTTGTTATGATTTTATGTTCAGAGATGTAGATTTTAACACCCTTTGTTCTCATGTTTTGGGTGGAAATCTTGCTGTTCAATATGCTCATAATAATCCGGGATATACGACTCACGTTTCTGCGCCTTATTATTGGGAAGCATACAATGTTTTGGGAGACGGCTCTTTAATGCCTTATAACGGACAAGCGGCAGTAAATACAGTTTCTCATCTTCCAATTGTTCCCATTGGTATGAATGAATATGAAGTTTCAGCAGTACCGGGTTCTTATGTTGCAATTTCAAAAGATGGAATATTGCACGGTGTTGGTCTTGCAGATGCTTTAGGAGTTGCGGCTGTGCAATTAGATCCTCCAATTCTTTCGGGTGGTGATGTTGATATTGTGGTTACACGAAACCAATATCAGCCTTATATGATACAAATTCCCGCAGCAGCATTGGAAGGTCCATATATTGTTTATGATAGTTATGAAACAGTTAACGAAAGTGCTTTAACATATATTTCGGAAAACAGCGAAATTGCAGTTACTTTGAAAAATGTTGGTAACGACCCTACAGAAGGACCACTTTCAGTTGTTGTTTCATGCGATGATCCTCAAATTACAATTAATAATACAACAGCGCAAGTAAATGAAATTATTCAAGACGGAGAAACTGCAGTTGTAAACTTTAATGTATCAATTGATAATGCTATTGTCGACAAAAAAGTATTCCCCGTAACGGTTACAATAACACAAGATGACGAGATTTGGGAAAGTACAATGCGCTTAACTGCTTATGCTCCCAAATTTTCCTTAGAAAAAGTATTAATAAACGGCGTTGAAGGCGGTAATTTAGAGGCAGGTGAAATTGTTACAATTACGGCAGTTATTGAAAACAAAGGCGGTGCAGATGCATACAATGTGGTAGGTGATATAGGAATAAATAGTCCTTATGTTAATCCTGCCTGTGATGAGGTTAGCGGTACGGCTCAAGATATGCCTTTGGGTGAAAGTTTGAATTTTGACTTTGTTGTTATTACCGATTCAAATATGCCTTTCGGACATGAAGCAAGTTTAGCAGCGTTGCTTACTGCAAATTATGGAATCACTTATAGCGAGGTGTTTACTGCATCTAA
>Ga0099364_10002907_pt1 | contig 27056 bp, 33 predicted proteins | sample TergutTh196P3_FD_73070 | JGI IMG/M metagenome (GOLD analysis project Ga0099364, IMG submission 73070) | Microcerotermes parvus P3 segment gut microbial communities from Pointe-Noire, Republic of the Congo - Th196 P3 | ecosystem: Host-associated > Arthropoda: Insects > Digestive system > Gut ... | reverse complement strand
TCGAGCAATAAGGGCTACGGCTTCTCTGTTCGCTGTGTTGCGCCCTAACTAGATTTGCAGAAAAAAGCCTCTAGGTGAGGGGGTCAGGCGGACGCAGGAGATGAAGGGCCTTTAGGCCCGGAGGCGACCGCGGCCAGCCCGAACCCCGAACCAAGGCCTGTGGAAAACTCGCTGGGGGTGGACCTTAACAAGTTGCATGGACAATTTGGATGTGATATAATGATGTCAATGAGGCCCGCCTGTACAGGCGACGAACCTCTTTGGGTTTGAACTAGTCGCGTTAGCGACTAGTTCGTTTTAACGCTTCTGCTCCGAAAAGAGCGAGACGGTAATACGAATAAACCAAAGCCTAAACGAGATACACATGCCGCCTCCTTTCTCGACTTCTAATGTCCTGCACACATTGTTCATGAAGTCGCGAGAGAGTGTCTCACCTTCACGAACGCGCCAACCCATGGGTCTATAGTATCATAGGTGGTGGGGAAAACATATTGGACATGCTTTTTAATAAGGAATAAATAAAGGAGGAAAAATGACAGAGAGTAATAAAGTAAATAGAATATTGGGAGTGAGTGGTTGGTCGCGGGATAGGCTGGCGGGGGTGCTGGGGACGAATGGGCGGACACTCAGGCGCTGGGCGAAGGGGAGCAAGGTGCGCAGTGAGGTGATGGCGGGGCGGATTGACTGGGTCTATGGGGAGCTGGTGGAGCCGTTGGAGTGTGAGATTTTGCGCCGGGCGGCGGTGGTGGAGAAGGAGATGCTGAAGCGGCGCTTGGCGGGCTTGCCTAAGGGCGAGGTTTGTGGGTGATGGGGGTTGGATAAAAAAGAGGCGCCCCCTAGTCATCCGACATGGGGCACGCCTCATTAGCTAGATTATATCAAAAAGAACCTTTGATGTCAAGGACTTGGCGGTCTTTGGTGATAACTATAATCCGCTTGAGGCCTTTGCGATATTTTGCTTCGCGCTCAATTTTGGCGAGGCTGCGCGCGGGAGCTTTGGTGCGTCGCAGGTCAATAATCAGGTTTTCGGCCTGTTTGTTTGCTGCTTGCATGAGGTGTTCGATTGTGTATTTGCCAGCGCCTTTGGGGCATTTGATTTCCCAATAGCGGCCTTTTAGCTTGATGTCAGGTGTTTTGATATGTTCGGCAGGCCGTGGTCTAACTAGCTCAATGTCATGACCCAGCTCGGTCAAGAATACGACAGTTGCGTTCTCGTGTTTTTCCAACACGACGCCGTTGGGTGTGATTTTCCCTTTTCGCATGTATATATCTTAGCATGGGTGGGGTGGAAAACATATTGGCTGTGCTTAATGGTTTGTGGGTGATGGGGGTTGACAGGGCGTTTATGGTTTGATATAATACAATTACAGCGCCTCGGCTTGGGTTCGTCCCCGCCGAGGTGTAATGTTAGGCAACCTATGGTAAAATAATTAGTATGAAGACAATAGTTTATATTGACGGGCAAAACTTCCTCTACAAGGCGGCGGAGGTCTTACTGAAGTTTGGCCTTATAGCCGACAAGCAAGATTTAACGGCAATTGATATGCCACCACTAATGAAAAAGATTCTAGGCGACGACGATATTGAAATAAGATTTTACGGTGTTGGGAAAATAAAGCGGCGCGGTGATTTAGGACAAGACATTCTGACCAAATCGATTAGGTTCGCCGATAATGCGCGTCGCGTTCGCAACTCTCTTATTAAGCAAGGTGTCCAATTTGTCGAGGCCGGCAAGCTAAAAGTGCGTGATAGCGATGTTTGCAAGGTGTGTGGGAGCAAGGATTATCGCTTTCAGGAAAAGGGCGTGGATGTTGGCATGGCGGTGGACATGGTGGCAGATGCTATATTGAAAGATGTGGATAGGGTTGTGTTGGTTAGTTCGGATACAGACCTAATCCCCGCTGTTAAGCGAGTTCAGCAGGCAGGCGTGGAGATAATATACGTTGGTTTTAGTGAGCGTCTTACCCCTCGTCTGGTGGCGCTAGTGAAGAAGACTATAACTATTACCGACGAGCAAATTGTTGAAGTGTTTAGTAAGTAGTAGGGGCGGCGGTGGTGGAGAAGGAGATGCTGAAGCGGCGCTTGGCGGGCTTGCCTAAGGGGGAGGTTTGTGGGTGATGGGGGTTGACATTTGGGTGGGGATTTGATATAATGAGGGTACAAATCGACACCACAGATTGTGGAAGTTCGCGGCCTCGCCTGAAAATGGCGAGGAAAACTATCCCCGGGGAGTTATTTTAGTAGGCCTCGCAACAGCTGCTTGACGTCGGCGAGGAGTTCTCTTTTAACCATACCGATTCGTGGGCCGCTAATTCTGGCGGTGTCGATGGCTTTGAGCTGGCTTAGGAGGGCGGTGCTGACTATGCCGTCCTCTACTTTAAACTTGTAGTAGTACTTGCCTTGTTTGGTTGTGGTTGATAAAGGTAGGCCCCAGAAAAGTTCTTTGCTGAAGCCCTTGACGACTAGGACAGGTCGGGCGAATTTGTCGCCTTTATCAACAAACTTAGAAGCATAAGCGTGAATGCTTATGCTTTGTTGCTACCCCTATAGCCTTCAGAGGTGAAAAAGAATTTGATAAAATCGTTTAGTTGACAGCAAAAAGAAGCCCCGCGGTAGGGACATACTGCTCCGTGCGGGTCTTCAGGGACGCGGCTCAAGCTATCCAGCAAGAACCGCGTCTTATGTACATTATACTCTAGTTATCTCTAGAATGAAAGGAGATACTTCGGGAGTGTTTGGCGGGCTTGCCTAAGGGGGAGGTTTGTGGGTGATGGGGGTTGACATTTGGGTGGGGATTTGATATAATGAGGGTGTCGGGTGAGTAATCACCCAAGTTAGCGGGATTCACTTCGGTGTGCCCCGCATTTTATTTAGCTAATTTTATCTTTGATAGTTGATATGTCGGTGAGGTGGTAGTTCTTGTATTGGCGCATTTCGATAAGTCGTATAGATAAGAAATTGACTGGACTGGTGAATGGGGTGGCGAGGACGGTGATGTGGAGGAGAGGGAAGTTAGTTAGGAGTTTTTTAATCATTTCGGCATAGTCGCCGTCGCAAGAGAGCAGGATGAGGTGGGCGGCTCCCTTGACCTGAGTGGCGTCAAACATCATCTCGGAGCAGAGGTAAACATCAACGTTAGATTTGAACTTGGCGATTTGGGAAGAGACTTGGATATGGCGGATGGTTTTGCATTTGTGGCATTTAACTTTCTTGTAGGTGGCTTTGGTGATGTATTTTTTGCGGTCGAGCGAGAGGACTTCGTAGCCATAGCGCTGGTACTTCTTGAAAATTAGCATGGGTGGGGCGAAAAACATATTACTAGTGTTAAAGTCGTGGTATAATGGGGGTATGAAGTTGAATCGGGAGCAGCGGGAGGCGGTGGAGGCGTTGGAGGGGCCGGTGTTGGTGGTGGCGGGGCCGGGGACGGGGAAGACGCAGCTGCTGGCGGCGCGGGTGGAGAATATTTTGGCAAAGACGGATGCGGATGCGAGTAATATCCTGTGCTTGACATTTACGAACGATGGGGCGCGGAATATGCGGGAGCGGTTGCGTAGCTTAATTGGTGAGGCGAGCTATAAAATTACGGTGGGGACGTATCATGAGTTTGGCGGGGAGATTTTGAAGAACTATCCGGAGAGTTTTGGCGAGCGGCGGTATTTGACGTTGATTGATGATTTGAAGGCGTATGAGATTTTTAACGCGATTGTGGAGGGGATGAGTTATACGAATGGGTTGAGGTACAAGGAGTGGCGGGGGGTGAAGGGGTTGGTGGCGGATATGAAGCGGGCGGGGCTTAGCCCGGCGGATTTGCGGGAGATTGCTGAGGCGAACGGTAAGGTGATTGGCAAGTTGGAGCGAGCGGCGAATGAGATATTTCCGGCGCGGATGCCGGGCGTGTTGGCGCAGGTGCGGCCGCTTTTTGAGAAGTGGTTCCGGGAGCTCGGGGTCCTGTCGACCGTAGGGTTGGCGGGCTTGCCGAGTCTTGGCAGGTCGTACTTGACGGACTTGGAGGTGGCGATGGCGGAGGCGGAGGCGACCGGCAAAGCGACACCACTAAATAAATATAAGGCGGGGATTATGGAGCGGGTGGGGGAGGAGTTTCGCTTGAAGGCGCGGAAGAGCAATGAGCGGTTGTTGGCGCTGGCGGAGGCGTATGAGCAGTATCGGGATTTGACGGAGGCGGAGGGGTTGTATGACTTTGATGATATAATTTTGGCGGTGAATCGGGCGCTGGCGGCGGATGAGGAGCTACGGGCGGAGTTGCAGGAGAGGTACCAATACGTGCTCTTGGACGAGTATCAGGACACGAACGCGGCGCAGGGGCGGATGGTGGAGTTGCTGCTGGATAACCCGATTTGGGAGGGGCGGCCGAATGTGCTGGCGGTGGGCGATGACGATCAGGCGATTTATGCGTTTCAGGGGGCGCTCCAGTCGAATTTGGCGGATTTTTACCGGCGGTATCGGGATGTGAAGTTGGTCAACTTGTCGAAGAATTATCGGTCGGTGGCGGGGATTGTGGAGTTTGCGGCGAGTTTTCGCAAGACGATTCGAGATGGAGTGTTTGAAAACAAGACGCTGGTTGTGGCTGGGGCCTCCCCCAACCCAACACCTCAGACACGGTGTCGCCCGACCCTGTCGTCACAGGACGGGCGCACCTCTTTCTCGCCCGTAGGCTGCGAGCGGTCTGAAGTGTTGGGTTGGGGAGAGGCAACGGCGGCGATAGAGCGGATTGATTTCAAGAGTGAGGTGGGGGAGCGGAATTGGGTTAGTGGGCGGATTCTGGAGTTGGTGGCGGCTGGGGTGCGGGCAGATGAGATCGCGGTGTTGGCGCGGAGGCATGAGGAGCTGGAGGGGGTGGCTAAGCATTTGCAGGCGGCGGGGGTGAAGGTGCGGTATGAGCGGCAGAATGATATCTTGACTGCGCCGGGCGCGGTGAGGGAGTTTTTGGATTTTTGTGAACTGTTGGTGGCGGCGAGGGAGAGGTCGGGCCGGGAGGACGAGTTGGCGGCGCGGGTGTTTTATGCGGGGTATTGGGGGTTGGCGGCGGGTGAGCTGTATAAGGTAGCGCGGACGGCGCGCGAGGGGTGGATAGGGGCGATGTTGGCGAGCGAGTGTCCGGACATTCGGCGGGCTGCAACAGAGGTGGTGGAGCTGGCGGGGCGGCTTTTTGGGGCGCCGTTAACAGAGGTGGTGGCGGAATTAGCCGGGCGTTGGCAGGGGGATGAGGCGGAGATTTATGCTTTGAATTCGGCGATTTTAATACTGCTGAAGGCAGTTAGTGCATCCAAGCCCTCAAGCCTACCACCTCAGACACGGTGTCGCCCGACCCTGTCGTCACAGGACGGGCGCACCTCTTTCTCGCCCGTAGGCTGCGAGCGGTCTGAGGAAGTAGGCTTGCAGGGCTTGCCGAGCTTGAAGAGCCTAGTGGAATATGTGGGGGGGATGCGGGCGGCGGGGTTGGCGCTGCGGGACGGCAGTCCGTATCGGGCGGCGGGCGAGGCGGTGAATTTGATGACGGCGCATGGGGCGAAGGGGCTGGAGTTTGAGCAGGTCTTTATAATCGGGGCGCATAATACAAATTGGGTGCGGACGGGGAGCCAGAAGGGGTCGACTTTGCCGCCGAATTTGCAGGCGATTTATTCGACCGAGGAGCGGGATGACGATAAGCGGCGGTTGCTTTATGTGGCGGCGACGCGGGCGAAAAAGGTGCTTTATATGACGCGGGCGCGGGGGGATTTTAGCGGGCAGCGGAGTTTTGAGCCAATCGAGTATTTGGACGAGCGGGAGGTGGAGGGGCGGACGTTGGCGCGGGCTTTGCCGGAGGCGTATCAGGCGGTGCGGGAGGGCGAGGCGGCGGAGGAGCGACCGAAGGCGGCGGTTTTGGGCGAGGAGTTGGGGCGGTTGGCGGAGAGCCCGGATTGGGAGGCGATTTGCGAGGAGTTTCGGGCTAATTATGTGTTGAGCGCGAGTGATGTGAATTTATGGATTGATAGCGAGTATGGCGGGCCGGGGAAATTTTACCGGGAGCGGGTGCTACGTTGCCCAGTGGCGCCGAGCCGGGCGATGGCGTTTGGCACATTGGTGCATGGGGCGTTGCAGGCGGCGGGCGAGGCGGCGAAGCGGGGCGAGGCGATGGATTCGGAGGTGTTGATGCGGCGGTTTGAGGCGGATTTGGCGGCGATGCGGGATTTGACGGAAAATGAGCGGCGGCTACTGGCGGAGCAGGGCGAGTTTGTCTTGCCGCGGTGGTGGGCGGCGAACGGTGAGAAGTTGGCGGCGAAGGATGCGGCGGTGGAGAAGTGGTTTAATTATGAAAAAGACGGGGTGCGGCTGCGGGGGAAGGTGGACCGGATTGAGGGCGGCGGCGAGGGGCGGACGGTGGTGGATTTCAAGACGGGCAAGGCGGGCGGGGCGAAGAGCGAGAAGACGTACAAGGCGCAATTACAACTATATATATATAAGTTGTTGGTGGAGAGTGAGCCGGGCGGGCCGGTGGTGGGCGGGCGAGTGGAGTTTGTGGCGGCGGATGGCGATGGCCGGGTGAGCAAGGCGTTGGAGCTGGAGTTTGGGCGAGAGGAAGAGGAGCTGGTTTGGCAGTTGGTGGGGGTGATTTGGCGGCGGATTATGGCGATGGATTTTGGCGAGGCGTTGGAAGCGGCGGAGACAGGGGCGGCGAGTTTCCGGCAGTTTTTGGAAAATAAAATCAAAGCGTTTATGTAAAATGGGTCTTGACAAGGTATGCCGTGTGGGCTAAAATGGGGGTATTATGAGTGATATCAAGACCATCAAGCTAGAGGGGACGGCAGAGACTGCTAGGATACCAATGTCGCACAATCTAGAGTCGGGGGGGGGGGTCTTTAGATGGTAGGTCTTCAAAAAATAGCCTTAGAAATTTAACCGCGGCGAGTGGGGACTCGCTAGCGCTCGGAGCAAGAGAATTGCGCCGGGCGGTTTTTGTTTTGCTCCGTCGGTCGACCCTTATCCGCCGGCGGAGGATACGTTTTGCTGGGAGGTGCGCCCGGTGGTCTCTTTACTACCACTTGGGCGCGACCCAGCGATTTAGATTGTGATATAATGAGGATATGGGTAAGAAAAAGTCGAAAAATAAGCGCGGGCCGGGCCGCAAGGGCAAGGCGGCGCCGGAAGATAGCCGGGCGAAACACGACGTGCCGTACGGATTTTGGGCGCAGATTGGGGCGATTATTATGTTGGCGGTGGCGGTGCTGCTGGTTTTGTCGTGGTTTGGCAAGGGCGGGGCGCTACTGACCTTGATTTTTGACGTGGGCTACCGGTTGATCGGGATTGGCTATTTCTTTTTGCCGCCGATGATTGTCTATTTGGCGGTGTTGGTCTTTCGTTCGAGCGAGAACCGGATACCAAAGTCGGTCTTGATGGGTTCGGTTTTGATGCTGGTCTGGCTGGCCTGTGCGGGGGCGATTTTGCCGGCGATCAGTGGGGTCTTTCCGAAGGCGGGGGGCGGCTTAATCGGCGGTTGGGTCTATGATGCGTTGGTCGGTAGTCAGGTGCTGGGGCCGGGGACGGCATTGTTTGGCTTTATTTTGGCGATGTTGATTACGGAATTGTTCATTTTGAAGGTGTCGCCGATGGCGGCACTGAAGCGACTGCTGGGCAAAAAAGAGCAGCCGGAGGCCTTGGCGAAGGCAGGCGGGCGCGTGGATTTGAGTGGTCAGCCGGCGGAAAAGCCGAAGGGCTGGTTCCGAGGGCGCAAGGCGACGGCCGCCGCTCCCGGCTTGGCAGCCACCGGGAGCCCTAGGAGAGGGGACCTCTCCTCTCGCCCTGCGGGCGATTCACCTCACACGCTCCCGGAAGCTGCCAAGGCCTCGCGCGGCGGTGTAGATTGGCGATTGCCGAGTACGGAGCTTTTGGAGCGCAAGCAAACGCCGGCGGATGCGGGGAATATTCAGCAGAACGCGCAGATCATTAAAAATACCTTTGAGCAGTTTGGGATTGATGTGAAGATGGACGGGGCGGACGTGGGGCCGCGGGTGACGCGCTATACTTTGAAGCCGCCGGCGGGGGTGAACTTGTCGCGGATTTTGGCGTTGGATCGAGAGCTGTCGCTGAATTTGGCGGTGGACAAGGTGCGGATTGAGGCGCCGATTGCGGGGACGAATTTGGTGGGAGTGGAGTTGCCGAATGTGAAGCAGGCGAGTGTGGGGCTACGAAGTGTGATTGAGAGCCCAGAGTGGAAGGCGACGGGGGAGCCGCTGACTTTTGCGCTGGGGAAGGATATTTCGGGGGCGAGTGTGGTAGCGAATTTGGCGAAGATGCCGCATCTTTTGATTGCGGGGACGACGGGCTCGGGTAAGAGTGTGATGAGCAATGTGTTGATTTCGTCGCTACTTTATCGGAATGCGCCGGACCGAATGCGGCTTCTGATTATCGACCCGAAGCAGGTGGAAATGAGCCAATATCGGGAGATCCCGCATCTTTTGGCGCCGATTATTACGCGGACGGAGGATGCGATGGCGGCGCTGAAGTGGGCGGGCAGGGAGATGGACCGGCGTTATGGGCTGATGAGCAAGACCGGGGCGAAGAAAATTGATGATTATAATGCGAAGCTGGCGAAGAATGCGCCGGCGCTCGAGGCAGAGGAAGAGGAGGCGTTGCCATATATTGTGGTTGTGATTGACGAGATGGCGGATTTGATGATGCAGTCGGGCAAGGAGATGGAGACGCATATTGTGCGGGTGGCGCAGAAGGGCCGGGCGGCGGGCTTGCACTTGGTGCTGGCGACGCAGCGGCCGGAGGTGAAGGTGGTGACGGGGCTGATTAAGGCGAATGTGCCGGGGCGGATTGCTTTTGCGGTGTCGAACCAGATTGACAGCCGGGTGATGATCGACAGTAGCGGGGCGGAGAAACTGCTGGGCTCGGGCGATGGGCTGCTGCTGACGACCGAGATGATGGGCAAGCCGGTGCGGATTCAGGGGGCGTTTATATCAGATAACGAAATTGACGCGATGGTGAAGTTTTTGAAGTCGCAGAGCGGGCCGCGTTATAATGACGAGGTGTTGCAGGCGGCGAGCGAGGAGGCCTCGGGCAATGGCGCGGCGACGGATTTGACGGCGGGCGAGCCGAGCGAGGATGCGCGCAATGCCCTGCAGTTATTTATTGAGCAAAATAAAGTTTCGACTTCGATGTTGCAGACTTATTTGCGGCTGGGGCATGGCCGGGCGGCGCGGGCGGTTTTGGAGTTGGAAGCGCGGGGGGCGATTGCGCCGGACCCGTCGGGGCGAGGGAAAATTGTCGTTGCCACTTCGGTTGACGATTTAAGATAGACAATAATCTAACCAAAGTGTCAAGGCTTTAAGGAGGGGTTTTTGCCGGGCGGTGGCGGTTTGGCGGGCGGCGGCAATTTCGGACTGGAAGGCGGGGAGGCGGGCGTTTAGTTTGGCGGTGCGGTAGGCTTGCCAGAGTTCGGCCTCACTCTTGGTGAGGGCGGCGGGAAAGTTGCGGGCTTTGTAGAGGGGGAGGAGTTGGGCGAGGCGGGGGTCGGTAAAACAGGGGTCGAAATCGGCCAACGTCCGGGCGTTGGCGGCACGGACGGCGGCCATTTTGGGTTGGTCGGAGTCGGGGATGAAGCTTTCGTAGAGGGTCTGGTCGGGGTCGTCGGCAGGGGGGAAGGGGGGCCGGGCGAGGGCGATTTCGAGGCGCTGGGCAAAATCGGGGTCTTGCTCGAGTGTCCGGACACTCGCGGCGATTTGACAGGGGTCGAGGTGGAGGCGAGCGGCGTCTTCGGGGCGGAGAACTGCGAGCGGGGCGAGGGCGGGGCATCTGTTAAAACGGAGTTCTTTGACCGGCAGGGGCTGATAATCCGCCGGGCGCTTCTGGTAGGGGAAGGCGAGGTGGGCCGTTAATTCGGCCTCGGTCATGGCGAGAAAGGGCGCCGGGTCGACCCGGAGGTCGTAAACATAAGCACCTTGAGCAGTGGGAAAGAGAGGGAGGACGGCGGTGGTTTTGGAGGGGTAGGCGTAGCGGCCGGTGGCGAAGAGGAAGGGCTGGCCGGAGAAGACGAAATCGCTGATGGCGGCTTTGCTGCGGAGGTGAAAGAGGTAGTCGAAGATTTTGGGTTGTTTGGCTCGGAGGAGTTGGGCGAGGGCGATGAGGGCGCGGACGTCGGAGAGGGCGTCGTGGGCTTGGGCGTGTTCGAGTTGGTTGGCGCTTGACAAATCGGTCAACTTATTGCTTTGTTTGCCGTCTTTTTCGACCCAGTTGATGCCGTCGGGGCGGAGGGCGCGGGTGAGGCGGACGACGTCGAGCAGGTCCCAGCGGGAGCGGCCCTCGGCCCACTGCCAAGTGTAGGGGTCGTGGAAGTTGCGGAAAAAGAGGTGGCGGATGAACTCGTCGTCGAAGGAAATATTATTGTAGCCAAGGGCGACGGTGTCTTCGGTGAAGACTTCGCTGGCGAGGATCTGGGCGAGCTGAGCTTCGCTGATGCCGGTTTCGAGGGTGGCTTGGGGGGTGAGGCCGGTGGCGAAGATGGCGAAGGGGCTGGGGAGGACCTCGGTTGACAACTTGACTAATATATTATATGGCTCGCCGATGGGCTGGAGGTTCTGGTCGGTGCGTTGGCCGGCGAATTGCATGATGCGGTCGCTTTTGGGGTCGAGACCGCTGGTCTCGAGGTCGTAGAAAAAGAAGGTCATGCGCCTTAGGATTCTTTTTTCTTGAGGTTTAGGGTGATGTATTCGAGGAGGATTTGTTTCAAGATGACGACGACGGGGACGGCGAGGAACATGCCGGCAATGCCGAAGTAGGCGCCACCGACGATGACGGCGAAGATGACGAGAATGGGGCTGATTTTAAGCGAGTAGCCCATGATGCGCGGCTCGATGAAGTTGGCGTCGAGCTGCTGGAAGAGGAGGAGGAAGCCGAGTGTCCAGAGGGCTTGATTGGGGCCGCCGGTGATGAGGGTGATGAGGGTGATGAAGAGGACGGCGAAGAGCGAGCCGAGGAAGGGGATGAAGTTGGCGAGGCCGGCGATGATACCAAAGAGGAGGGCGTATTGGACGTCGAGGACGACGAGGATGGTGGTGACGACGCTGAAGTTGATGAGGCTGTCGAGGCCTTTGCTGGCGATGAAGGTGAAGAGGACTTTGTTGACTTGGGCGAGGTATTTACTGAGGTGGTCGCGGGTTTTGTCTTTGAAGAGGGCGCGGGAGAGGCGGTCGAAGAAGTGGGCGATTTTCTCGCGCTCGAGCAGGACATAGAGGGAGACGATGATGCTGACGACAAAATTGAAGATGCCGGTGCCGACGCTGATGACGCCGCGGCCGAGTTGCTCGACGTTGTCGGAATTTAAGAGGTAGTCGCTCGACCAGTTGCCGAAAGCTTGGTGGACGTCGAAGTTGGCGAAGAGGGAGTTCTCGGCAAAGAGGTGGTTGAGGGCGTCGGCGATGATGTCGAGGTAGGAAGGGATGTTGTTGGCGAAGTCGATTAAGCTGGAGACGAGGATGGGGACGATGAGGGTGCTGATGAAGGCGAGGGCGGCGACGAGGATGAGGTAGACGGTGAGGACGCCCCAGAAGCGGGCGCGTTTTTTGAAGAAGCCCAGTTTGGCTTTGCTGTAGAGCTTCTCGAGGTAGGCGCAGGGGCGGTAGAGGAAGTAAAAAATGATAATGCTAAAGAGGAAGGGGAAGAGGACGCGGAAAAAATGGCCGATGGCGGCGCCGATGCCGGAGAGGTTGTCGAGGGTTTTGAAGACGATGATGAGGATGAGGGCAAGGACAAAGACGGGGATGAGTTTGGTCCATTGGTTGCGTTCGTTCGACATTTAATATAAGTATAACATAGTGGGCGCGGGGTTGCAAAGTTGACTTTTGTTGCAAAGTGTGATATAATGGGGGTAGAATGGGGGGCTTGGACCCTTAAATTTGTTTCAGGGAGGGCTAAAAGATGAAAAATTGGCCTCGAGCAGGAGACGACGGCAGTTTTTGGTCGGTGCGATTTTGGTCGCCGGCGGACTGGGTGTCGAACGTGCGGGCGTTTTTGGCGCCGGTGCTGGCAGTGGTTTGCGTGCTGGACGGGCTGGGACTAACGCACTGGTGGTGGCTGGTCTGGGCGGTCGTGGGGCTTTCGGACAAGCTGGACGGAGGTCTGGCGGCGTGGCTGGGCTCGAGCAAGCGCGGACCGACCAACGACGAACAGTCGGACAAGATTTGCATTTTCGCGGCGTTTCTGGCCTGCATGGTGCTGGGTTTAGCGCCGGGCTATCTGTTGGTGGTGATGATGTTGCGGGATCTGCTGATAACGCTGATCCGGAGCCGGATGCGGGAGAATGGCGATACTAGCCTAAACTCGGCGCGGCAGTTGGGCAAGCTGAAGACGGTGTTTCAGTTTCTGATGGTGGTGCTGGCGTTTTGCCCGGCGGAATGGTTTGTCCGGGCTGGACTGGATGGCCTGCAGGGGCCGATGGTCTGGTGTTTGGCGCTGGCGGCAACGAGCCTGAGCTTAATCAGTGGCTGGCAGTACTTCCAGATGGCGTTAGAACGGCTGGGAAACAAATAAAGGGAGCTTACGAGCTCCCTTTTGCTATGGAGCGGTAGATTTCGAGCAGGCGGGTGAGGGTTTGGGCGAGGTCGTGGCGGCGGGCGACGGTGAGCGAGTGTCCGGACATTCGGCGGGCGAGTTTGGGGTCGGCGAGGATTTTTTGGAGGGCGGCGGCGAAGGCGGGGACGTTGTTCGGCGGCACGAGGAAGCCGTTTTGTTGGTCTTCGACTAGTTCGGAGAGGGCGCCGGCGTTGACGGCGACGGCGGGGAGGCCGGTGGCGAGGGCTTCGATGGTGACGATACTTTGGGTTTCGGTGGTGCTGGTGATGGCGAAGATGCTGGCGGCGCGGTAGATTTTGGGTAGGTCGGCGCCGATGATTTTGCCGGTGAAGAGGACGGAATCGGCGATGCCGAGGCGGTGGGCGAGGGCTTGGAGGTTCCGGCGGTCGGAGCCGTCGCCGACGAGGACGAGATGAGTGTCCGGACACTCGGAACAGAGGGAATTTGGCAGTGCCGGGCGTTGGGAGCGTAATTTGGCGAAAGCGCGGAGGAGGACGGAGAGGGATTTTTCGGCGTCAAGGCGGCCGACGTAGAGGATGATCGGTTTGTTTGGGGGGAGGCGGTATTTTTGATAGAGGGATTTTGCTGGTTTGGCCGGGCGGAAGCGGGAGAGGTCGACGCCGTTAGAGAGGGGCTCGATGGGTTGGGCCGGGCGGCGTTTCTTGGGGGCGAGGTCGCGGATGGCGAGCTGGGTGGGCATGGTGGCGTATTCGGCGCGGGTGAGGAAAGTGGTGTAGTATTTGCGGACGACGGTGTTTAAGGGTCGGCGGGCGACACCGATGAAGCGGATTTGGGCGGTCAGGTTGTCGGGGTAGGCATGGCCGGTGGCGACGATGGGGACGTGGCGTTTTTTGGCGTAGCGGTAGACGGAGAGGGCGAGGGGGCCGGGGGTTTGGTTGTGGATGATGTCGGGTTGCCAGTCGTCGAGGAATTTTTTGATCTCGGGATAGGGGTAGAAGCTGACGTGGATGCCGTGAGGGTAGATGATTTGGGGGATTTTTTGGCCGAAGAGGCGGCGGGCTTCGGGGATTTGTTCGATTTGGTCGGGGTAGAAGGGGAGGCGGATTGAGGGCAGGCGGACGACGCGGAAGCGGCCGTCGGTTTCGATGGCGAAGTCGCCGGTGATGCTGGGGGCGAGGACGACGACGTCGTGGCCGAGTTTGGCCAGACCGTGGGCGAGATTAAAGGAAAAAGTGGCGACGCCGTTAATCATCGGGTAGTAAAGATCGGTTGTTATTGCGATTTTCATTTTCATGTAGTATACTATATATATGAAGATTTTGCTAACCGGCGGGACTGGATATATCGGGTCGCATACGGCAGTGGAACTGCTGCGAGGCGGGCACGAGGTGGTGCTGTTTGACAATTTGTCGAATAGTAAGGAGTCGGTGGTGGCAAAGATCGAGGAGATAACTGGTGTGCGGCCAGAATTTGAAAAAGGTGATTTACTGGATAAAGCGGCGTTATCGAGCCTATTGTCTAAGCATAGGCTTGATGCGGTGGTGCATTTTGCGGGGTTAAAAGCGGTCGGCGAGAGTGTCTCGCAGCCGCTTTTATACTACGCAACGAACGTGGGCGGGACGTTAAACCTGCTGGAAGCGATGCGGGAGGCGAATGTCCGGACACTCGTCTTCAGCAGTTCGGCGACGGTTTACGGGGAGAAAACGGCGGTTCCGTACGACGAAAAAGCAATGACCGGACACTCGATTACCAATCCTTATGGTGAAACGAAGCATGTGATTGAGGAGATTTTGCAGGACGTGGCGGCGAGCGAGCCGGGGTGGAAGATAGCGATTTTGCGTTATTTTAACCCGGTGGGGAATCATCCGTCGGGGTTGATTGGTGAGGATCCGGAGGGGATTCCGAATAATTTGATGCCGCTGGTGATGAAGGTGGCGCGGGGCGAGATTCCGGAACTAGAGATTTATGGCGACGATTGGGAGACGGCGGACGGGTCGGGGGTGCGGGATTTTATTCACGTGGTGGATTTGGCGCGCGGGCATATTGCAGCGCTGGAGAAGTTGACGGACGGGGTGCAAATCTACAATCTGGGGACGGGCGCCGGGCGGAGTGTGTTTGAGGTGATCGAAAGTTATGAGCGGTTGGCGGGTAAGAAATTGCCGCGGCGGGTGGTGGGCCGGCGGCCGGGCGATATTGGGGTGGTTTATGCGGCGGTGGAGAAGGCGCGGGATGAATTAGGTTGGGCGACGGAGCTGACGCTGGACGATGCGATGCGGGATACACTGAAGTTTATTGGTCAAGATTGACGATATAGGCGTAGAGAGTGCTGTCTTTGGGGACGTAGAAGCAGGCGGCTTGTTTGGCCTCGTAGAACATGATGGGTTTGTCAATGCTGATGGCGAGTTTGAGCATTTCTTTGAAGTCTTTGATGGCGACGCGTTCTTTGTAGGCGGTCGGGTTGACAGGGGTGGTAGTGACGATGATTTGCTCGCGGTAGTTGCGCAGGATGCTGTCGATTTTGCGGCGGCTGGAGAGGCGGTCGCGTTTTTGTTTGTGCGTGAGGAAGAGGCCGAGCGTTAGCGCGCAGAGGGTGATGGTGCTGCTGGTGATGATAATGATGGGGCCGAGGGAGCTTGAGCGGGGTGCAGCGTGGCCGGTGGATTGGTGTTCGTCGCCTTCGAGCTGGATTTGGAAATAGGGCTCGCTAATCGGCACAATCATGGAGCGGGTGTGGGTGTGGTCGAGGTCGTCGTTTTGGGCGTGGACGGTGAAGTCGATGCGGATTTCGCCGGTGATGGTGAAGCCGAGGTCGGATTTGATTTCGAGGTATTTTTCGCGGTATTGGGTGAGGTCGAGTTCGATTTGTTGGCTGGTTTGGAGTTGGCCGTCGGATTGCTGCGAGCGAGTGTCCTGCAGGGTTTGGATGATTTCGTCGACGATGACGGCAGGTTCGCCGGGCGGATTGTTGCGCGGGGCTTGGGCGATGAAGGAGATGGTGGATTGATAATTGTAGTCGAGGGGTGCGGGTTGGGAGAGTTGACTCTGGTAGGTGTGGTCGATGGCGATTTTGTCGACGATGTCGAAGGCGTAGGTTAGGCCCATGCCGAGGTAGGGGTGGCGGATGACGCTGTTGCCGGGGCGCATGTGGACGCGGTAGTCGATGGTGCTGCGGCTGGTCATGTGGGTGGTGTCGGCCGAGAGGAAGTGGAGGATGGCGACGACGCAGGAGAGGGTAAAGCCGGCCGCTGCAACAGTGAAGCAGCGGCGGATAGGCGATGGCGAGCGCCGGGCGGTTTCCCCAATGTCTTTCATGAGTTTATCATACCATATTTGGGGGGATATTGCAAGCGTGAGGGCATATTTTGAGGTTTTAACCATGAGCGTTAGGATTTTTGGGGGATTTATGCTATTATATAGGGTATGAAACGGAAAAAGGTTGAGGCTCGACCGAAGATACTTTATACGAGCCATACGGCGAATTTTCAGAAGTTCAATCGGCCGCTGATGCGGATGATGAGCGGGCAGGGTTGGGAGGTGCATTATGCCAGCGCGGGCGAGGAAGAGATTTTGGATTGCGATGAGACGTTTGTGGTGGATTTTGCGCGGAATCCGTTTCGATTTGACCGGCATATTAAGGCCTATCGACAGATGCGGCGGATTTTGGCGAAGCATAAATATGAGATAATTCATACGCATACGCCGGTGGGGGGGGCGATTACGCGGTTGGCGGCGCGCCGGGCGCGGCGGGGTGGGACGCGGGTGATTTACACGGCGCATGGGTTTCATTTCTACAGGGGTGCGCCGCTTTTGAATTGGCTGCTTTGGTACCCGGCGGAGAAGATTTTGGCAAATTATTGTGATGTTTTGATTACAATTAATAAGGAAGATTTTGAGCGCGGGAAGCGGAAACTGAAGACGGATGTGCGATATGTGCCGGGCGTTGGGGTGGACCCGGCGAAGTTCCAGATTAAGATGAGTAAAAAGGAACGGAATGATTTGCGCGCGAGCTTGGGGCTAGAGCCGGACGATTTTGTGATGATCTATGTGGCGGAGATAAATAAGAATAAGAATCAGGCGGGGCTGCTACGGCAAAAAGCAGAGATGATTCGGAGCGACCGGAAAAATCATATTTTGCTAGTGGGCAGGGATTATTCACGGGGCGCGGTTGCGAGGTTGGCGCGGTCGCTACGGATAGCAAATAACGTGCACTTTCTTGGCTACCGTAATGATGTGCCGCAGCTGTTAAAGATCTCGGATTTGTACATTTCAACCAGCAAGCGCGAGGGGCTAGGGCTAAACGTTATCGAGGCAAAGGTTGCCGGATTGAGGGCTGAGGTGAGTGATACGCGTGGGCATCGCGATATTTTCTCAACGAAAAACATTAAAACTTTTTCGGTTGAGCTGTGTACGGCGGAGATGGTGCAGATTTATGAGGTTGGCAAATGAAGGCGCCTAAGGTGTCGGTTGTCATGCCGATTTATAACTGCGAGAGATATCTTGCCGATGCGGTAGACTCGATACTCTCGCAAACATTTAAAGACTGGGAGCTTATAATCTGCGACGACGGTTCGAGCGACAATACGTACAGCATAGCTAAAAAATATGCGCAGAAACACAGTAAAAAAATAAAGCTACTAAGAAACAACCAGAATCTAAAAATTCAAAAGACATTGAACAAGTGTTTAAAGCATGCTCGCGGTGAATACATTGCGCGCATGGATGGTGATGATTTGACAGAAAGGAATCGGCTGAAGTTAGAAGTAGAATTCCTTGATAGTCATGTGCAATATGCATTAGTAAGTAGCCAGCTTGCTATGTTCGACGAGAGTGGCATAATTGGCAGGGCGAAATTTAGGGTCGGCGAAGTGGTAAAGGAAGACTTCATACGCCATCCTGCAGTTTTTTGTCATGCGGCGATGATGATTCGACGAAGTGCCCTTGAGGCGGTCGGTGGGTATTCGATTGGAGAGGAGTTTGCAAGGGTGGAAGATATAGATTTGTGGCTAAAGCTTTATGAGAACGGTTATAAAGGATACAACTTGCCGGAAGTACTATATCATCAGAGAAACGATACGGATACGATGGCTCGCCGGACAAAGCAGAACTATTTAAACGAATACGGCATAAGGAAAAGAAGCTTCAGGTCGTTGGGCTTGCCAAAGACGAGATACTATTATGTTTTCCGGCCGCTAGTGGTTGCTCATTTGCCTAAAAGACTGTATGCCAGATTGCATAGGATGAATTTGGAGAACCAGTGAAAAAGATAGTGCAATTTGTGGGGCTGATGGACTTGGGTGGCGCAGAGACCTTGCTAATGCATATCTTCCGCAATATAGACAGAGAGGCATACGAATTTATATTCATGGAGAATAGGGTTGAGAAATCGTATTATGCGGATGAAATATTAGCGCTAGATGGCAAGATTGTCAAGACGCCGGAGTTCTCATATAGGGACGCTGTGCATTACTACAAGTGGCTTGTGGAATGGTTCAAAGAAAACCAGCCGGACATAGTACATTCTCACACATATTTACATTCATGGATTATACTAGCTGCTGCCAAACGAGCGGGGGTCAAGTGTCGAATTGCACACGCACATAGCGGCATGCATAAATATGATAACGGCTCGTGGTTAAAATGGAAAATACAGAAGAAGTTGTTGAAACATTATGCGACGGAATTCGTAGCTTGTTCAGAAGAGGCAAAGAGGGATATGTTTGAGGGCGACTCGCGGGCGGTGATTATCAAGAACCCTGTGGACTTAGCGCAGACCAAGGCTGCCGGAGTTAGAGAAGTTAAAAGCTTGCGGAAGAAGTACGACATCGGGAAAGACGATATTGTGATAGGGCATGTTGGCAGGTTGGCGCCGTCGAAGAATCACTTGTTTTTGGTTGAGTTGGCCAGAGAATTGGTCGCGAGTGGCATAAAGTATAAAATGATTTTTGCAGGTGATGGAGAGCTTGAAAGCGAGATAAGACGGAAGGTCGAGGATTATGACTTGGAAGATAATATAATTTTTGCGGGCAGTGTCAAGACGGTTCCGGCACACCTTGCGATGTTTGACGTGTTCGTGATGCCTTCTTTGTGGGAGGGGCTGTCGCTTGCGGCGCTGGAAGCTCAGGCGAGCGGTGTGCCGTGTCTGTTTTCTAACAAGGTCTCGCGTGAGGTCAAAGTGAATGAAAATGTAAGATTCTTGCAGCTTGATGTCGGAGCTTGGGCGGAGAATATTAAGCACAACGGAAAGAGGATAGGCCGCGAGGAAGCGAAAAAGAATATAAAGGAAAAAGGTTTTGGCCTGCAAGATGTATTGGAAAGATTTAGGATTCTGTATGGTTAGTTCAGCGCCTAAGGTTCATGGTAATTGGCAATGTGAGATGCCGCTATGAATGGGTTGATGTTAGTTCTGTTCTATCTAGCGTTGTTTGGCTTGTCGAGTTTGATGATTTTTTTGGCTGAGCGACAGGAGAACCGCATAGTTAAAGGGTTGCTATCGATAGCAGCCATTGCTATACCTGTTGCGCTCTTGTCTTTGCGATTTAGCGACACCGGCGACTACAATTCGTACAGAAGAATTGCAAATACTGTATTTTTAGTGCCTGATGTGCCTTCATACCTTATAGAAAACGGTATTGAGCCGACATTCTACTTGTTCTCACTGCTATCCCAGCAACTCTTTGGTGGCTGGTATGGGATTTTCGCACTCTACGGGGCTGCCACGGTAGCCGTGGGTTTTATAGCTGTAAGACTGTGGTGCCCGGATAAAAAATACTTGTGGGCGTTTTGGTTAATTTGGCTGCTGATTGTATTCCCTAATAGTTTTAACCTGCTAAGGCAAGCGCTTGCTTTCAACATAGTTTTTGTCGGGCTTTGGTGGCTATATAAAAACTCAGACTGGAAGAAGGCGCTTGCCTTAGTATTGGTGGCTTGCTTCTTTCATGTAAGTAGCATTTTCTTCTTGCCGTTTTTCATAGTATGGTGGCTTCGTAGGACGAAGAATAGACAAAAGACGCTGGCTATATTAATAGCGGTAGGAGTGATTTGTGTCATTGTCGCAGCTATCTTGGCGTTGGTGTGGCAACAATTACCAGTAAAGTATACCGGATATTTTACGAATGAGAACTGGCGGCTAGGCCGAACTTGGTTCGGTCTAAGCCGGGCCATTCTCTTGGCGGTTGTTGTGGGGGCCTTTTATGTGAAACGGAAAAAGCAGCCTTTGACAGCTGCTGCTTATGCGAGGAAAGTGGAAGTCCCTGAAGTCGTGTTGATGGCCACTGCACTCGCTTGTCTTTTTACATTGCAATTATTGCCCTCGCCGTTTTCTAGGATTGCCGACTTCATATGGGTCTTCTTCTTTTGGTGGGCCTTTGAAGTTTCTCAGAGGTTGAACTTGAGCAGTAGCGGGAAGCGGCTATTGGCCAGTGCTGTTTTGGCGGTTTGCGTGGTGATGTTTATTGGCGTGGAATATCTTTATAATTACCATGGGATGTTTCCATATCGGTTGTTGCTATTGGAACTATGATAAAATGAGGTAATGAAGATGCCGTTTTTGACTATTTTCACACCAACTTACAACAGAGCAGGTTTGTTGCCGCGTTTATATAAGTCGCTAAAAAGCCAAAAGAGCAAGGATTTCGAATGGATAATTGTGGACGATGGTTCGAACGACGGCACGGAAGAGCTAGTGGACAAATGGCTGAAGGAGAAAAACAAGTTTAATATAATATACAAGAAAACAAAGAACGGCGGCAAGCACCGGGCGATTAACTTGGGTGTCAAGTTAGCCCGTGGTAAAATGTTCTTTATAGTTGACTCCGACGATTACTTGCCGGACGATGCGGTGAAATTTATAAAGCAAAATGAAGCTGCATTGCCGAAAGGCTTTGCTGGGTTGAGCGGGCGACTAATAATAGAGCCTCTTGAGGGGGGGGGGAGTTTTGTTGGCACTTTTAGGGACGGCGTGGCAAGCGTCGACGGCACGACGCTGGAACGCAAGAAGAATGGCATAACCGGCGATCAGGCGGAAGTGTTCTATACAGAGATTTTGCGAGAATTTCCTTTCCCGACATTTAAGGACGAGCGGTTTATGGAAGAAGCGGTGGTTTGGAATCGTATAGCACGGGCCGGGTTTAGAATCCGTTGGTTTGAGAAGCCGATATATGTCTGCGAGTATCGTTCGGATGGCTTGAGCGCATCGGCTCGCGAGAATCATAAACGCAGTCCTCGAGGGTATAGACTTTATGTAGGCGAATTTATCAAATCGAGGGCGCCTTTTAAGGAGAGGGCTCATCTGGCGTTGTATTATTTGGCTTTTAGGTTGGGGCTGAAATGAAGAAAATCAAAATCTTGATGGTTGTTGAGGGTCTGGGGATAGGTGGCATAGAAACTTATGTGAGGAGTGTATGTAAACATATTGATAAAAACCGTTTTGACGTGTCTGTGCTTATAGTCGATTCCTATAACCAAGGCTTGCCAGAGGACTTGGCGGATTTGGAGCGCGAGGGGATAGGAATATTTTTTGTTGAAAAGAAGAACTATTTAAAGGATTCCTTAAAACATTTAAGAAGTACAGATGTTGTTCATTTCCAAGTGCAAATTCTATGGTTGGTCTTAATTAGTAGGGTGTTTGGCAAGAAGGTTATTCTACATTCACATTTTGGGTTTGTTAATGCGAAAGTCAATAAGTTGAAACAATGGTTGATGCGCACGATATCGAACCTACGACTCGCGCCGTCGAGTACTGCAGGTAATTGGCTATTCGGGCAAGACGCGTTCAGGGTTGTGGCGAACGGCTTTGACGGACATAAGTTTCTGTTCAATGCTGAACGGCGGAAGAAGGCGCGTGAGGAGCTTGGGATAAAAGAAGATGAAAAAGTGATGTTGCAGGTTGGCAGATTCGGCGACAATAAAAACCAACTGTTCTCTATTGGGGTGTTGAACAAGTTAATGGAGAGCGATGAGAAATACAGGTTAGTGGCTATCGGTCAGCAGTCGGATGTGAGCTATATCAACAAAATAAGGAAGACTACAAAGGAGTTGGGGATGACAGAAGACAGAGTGGCCTTATTGCCACCAAGAAATGATTTGGAGGTTGCTTACAGTATGTCAGATTTGTTTATAATGCCGTCGCGCTATGAGGGCCTACCTTACGCGGCACTGGAGGCGCAAACCAATGGGCTGCGTTGTTTCTTATCTGACACGATTCCGAGAGAGATTGACGTTTCTGGTAGAGTGATATTCCTACCTATAGATGAAGGTGTGGAGTCGTGGGCGAACGCTATTGGATCTGCTAAAATCATGCGCTCGGATATGAGAGAGAGGAATACAGAATCGCGTCATAATATCAATAACTCAGTTCGCGAACTTGAGAAGATATATATTGAGGTGGCAAATGGCTAGGAGTGTGATTCTAAAGAATACGGCAGTTGCATTCATCGGCAATGTGCTTGCTGTTGGAATGAATTTTGTAGTGCAGAGAATATTTGTCAGTTCGCTTGGCATTGAGTACGTTGGTGTGAACAGCGTTCTCAATAGCATAGTGACGATATTAGCCATGGCGGATTTAGGGTTAAGCGGCGCTATAATATTTCATTTGTACAAGCCTTTGCATAATAAGAACTTTGCCATTGCGGCCATGTGGCTTAAATTCTACCGTCGCGCCAATCATGTTATTGCTATTATAATGATGGGTGTCGCTGGTATCTTAACGTTCTTCGTGCCGGTTTTCATTCCGAACAGTACAATCCCAGAAAATATTTATGCTGTATTTTGGCTTTTGGTTGCCAGTATGTTGTTCAACTACCTATTATCGTACAAGAGGGCGCTGTTGCAGGCAGACCAAAAGAATTATGTTATTAGCGCGGTTCATATTGTATATACACTGTCTGCTGGTGTCGGGCAGATACTCGTCCTAGCCTTGACTGAGAACTTCTATCTTTTTCTAGGTGTGGTAGTCGTGATGCGGCTGGCCGAGAATGTCATTCTGAATCGGGTCATCACCGTGAGGTACAAAGAACTCTTTGAGAACAAAGACAATAAGAATCTATCCAAACACGAGAAGAAGGATATATCAAGAAGGATGCGAGCGTCTGTCTTTCATAGTACGGCTGGTTATGTTGTAAGCGGTACGGACAACTTGATATTGAGCCAGTTGGTCAGCGTATTTTTCGTTGGTCTTTTTGCCAACTATTATATGGTGTTAAACGCGATACACGTAATTATTATGCAGGTGTTCAGCGCCAATACGGCAACTGTCGGGCATAGGTTGGTAGAAAAGGACTACGCGGGGTCGGTTAAAATGGCGAAGCGGCTGATGTTTGCAAACTCTTGGCTAGGTATGTGGTTGGCTATATCTATATACTGCACAATTTCTCCATTTGTGCGGCTATGGTTGGGTGATGATTATATAATTGATGACGGGATAGTCTTGGTGCTTTGCATAAGTTTCTATCTAACCCTAGTGCGATTGAGCATTTCATCTGTGAAGACGGCGGGCGGCATCGTATACGAGGACAGATTCGTGCCTTTGATTGAGGCGGCTGTGAACTTCGTGGCGTCTATTGGTCTGGGCATCATGTGGGGGGCCGCAGGAGTGTTTATAGGCACAATCCTAAGCACACTTTTGATTCATTTCTATAGCTACCCGAAATTTGTTTTCAAGCTTGTTCTGCACGCATCGCCTGTCCTGTATATAAAACTATTCGTTCGCTATTTTGCTGTTTTCGCTGTTGCCTTGTTCTCGGTCTTTTTCATCAAATGTATGCTGCCGCCTATGGATGCGTTGGCTGAGTTCGTCTTATTGGGCGCCGGTTGCTTTGTCCTATCAACATTGCTTTGGTGGGCTGTGTTTGCTAGAATAGAGGAAATGCAGTTTTTTAAAGCGAAAATTCGAGGGTTTTTATTGGGCATAAGGAGGAAGGGTGCGCATAATGAATAAGGTGTGGAAGGTCTTCTGGTACAGGCCTAGTAGATTCTCGATAAACTTTGGAGATGAAATTACGGCGGTACTTTTTGAGCATTATAACTTAAACGCAAAGCGTGTCCGTTATAATGAAGCTGAACTGTTCTCTACCGGTACGATACTGGGTTGGCAAAAGATTAATAAGGCTATAATTTTGGGCAGTGGTATGGACAGCCATGCAAAATACAGGCCTGAGGCCAAGGTTGGGGGGGGGGTGGTTTTCTATGGTCTGCGAGGGAAGAACACCGCTAAACTGGTTGGCGTTGCTCCCAAGAACATTACACTCGGCGATCCGGGCTTAATGATGGCGCGAGTGGTGAAAAAGCCTGCGGCAAAATATAGAATTGGGGTTGTGCCGAATTCGGTTGATTGGGCGGCAGCAAAGAAGCTATATGGAAAGCTACCAGTCAAAATGATTAACCCTAGTAGGACACTTTTCATGGGGGCAAAAAGGCAGACTCGTAAGGTTGTGAAGGAAATTGCGTCATGCGAGATGATTTTGTCGAGTTCTCTACACGGCAATGTCATAGCTGATGCGTACGGTATCCCAAATGCGCACATAACATTAGGCAAGAAAGTAAGTGAAGAGAAATTTCGGGATTACTTTTCTATTTACTCAAATGAGCGTTATAATAGCGAGAACGGTGAGGAGCTAAAGACAGTAGAAGAAATGGAGTCTTTTGTGGAGAGAGCCTACAAACCAGTGAAGCCAAAGGAGATGGAGAGGATAATAGATAACCTTGAAGGTATGCTACACAAGGTGAAACAACTGTAGAGCGGCCGCGGTCGGTGGCGTGAGCTACAGGGCCGCGGCTGCTGGGTGGTTTTTTGGTTGCTCGAAGAGCAACGCTGCTTTGAAAGTGCTTATGCTTGCAAGGTGGCGGTGCGTGTAGTATGATGGATTTATGAGAGGTATGTGGCGTATAGGCAAGGTTTTGACTCCGCCGGTTATTGGTTGCCTGCTAATCGCCATACTTAGTATTGGCTTGGCGTTTCGCTTGGCTGCGGGTAATCGGGCGCCAGAGAGCCCGGCGCCGATGGTCGAACACCATGAGATTGAGTATCGGGTCAATTTGCGCCCGCGTAATGGCATTATCGACGAGCCGTCTTTAGGGATGGGGCAGACATACATCTTCAGTATTGTTGAGAATATCGAGATTGATAACAGCTATAGAAGTGAGTTGGCGCCGTCGGCCGAGACGCAATATGATTATGCGTTGACGCTGGCTTTTGTGGCAAAAGTGGAAAAAGAGGACCCGAAAGACCCGGACCAAGTGGTGATAGACGAAGTAATAGAGACTTTGCGGGAGGCAACCTATCAAGCGCAGGGCGATTTCTCGCTGGACGAGCAGCTGGTGATTGACTTGGCTCGGTACCGCCAGAGGTATCTGGCGACTCAATCGCGCTTGGATTTCCCGATTGAGGGGGAGATTCGGCTTGATTTTACGGTCCAAATGTCGGGTGATGAGTTTGAGATGGAGGCTTATACGCGGTCGGTGGTGATACCGGTCAGTGAGCCGTTCTTCCAGATCAAGTTAGCCGGGGCAGAGAGTCGAGAGGCTAGGCAAGTTGCCTTGGAGAGTGGCGGACCCAAGCGCTTTGGCTCGGTGATGTTTGGCGTGATAGCGGTTATGGCGTTGACGTTGGGGGCCTATCTAGCGCTGAAGGCATACGGCCAGCAGGCTTCATCGCGGCGAGAGGTAGATAAGCTGCTGCATGGCTACCGCGACATGATTATTATTACCACGACACCAGTTAATTGGGCGGCTTATAAAGAGCGAGTGGTACTAAAGGACGCCAAAGAACTCTTGAAGTTAGCGGTGAATTTGGACGAACCGATTATGTATTACGAAGCGCCAGAGGCGGCCTGCTTCTACATACCAAAGGGCGATGTTCTTTTTGCTTACTTAGTTGACGTTAGTTAATTTTTGGTTGATGCTTTTGAGCATTCCGAGTACGAGGAAGGTTCCGGCCGCGGCGATTGCCGCGAAGATGAGGATGGCAATTGTCAAGACTACGGTTATCAGGGTGTTGGTTTTGCGGTCGAGTCGGTCGTAATATTCGGCAATTCGCTCTGACTCATGGCTCGAGATCTGGCTATTGCCGCCGAGCTGGGATTCGATATGGTCTAAGCGTTCGGTTAGGTCTTGAGCGAGGTTGACGTGGGTGGTCGACTGCTGTTCGAGCTGGTCGACTTGTTGGGAGAGCCGGCTAAGCGCGCGACCGCGGCTGGTAATCATAGTGATGCCACAAATAATGAAAAATAACGCGGCTAGGGCAATAATCAAATGGAAAGCGTTAAAGCGCGCACTTGAAAACTTTTGTTTGAGTACGTCAATCTGTTTTGCCTTACTGGCTGGTCGTTTAACTTTTGCCATTAAATAACTTCCCGTAATATCTGTCTACTATTATATCAGACAATTAGATAAAAAGCAAGAGCGGCCGCCGTCATTTACAAAATGCTACTAGACCACAACCGCTGTTTAGCTTTTTGGTTGGGGGCCGATTCGCCCCATTCAACGCTGCTTTTAACTGGATTTATCTGATATCCATCTGCATCTTCAGCGCCTTGGCGCTTACCTGATGCATCAAAATGATAAATACTCGGGAACACTAGACCCCGGAAAGGACAGCCCGCCAGCCAATATTCGTATTCGTGCCGCCCGTATTCCTATTGAACGCGAAGACGCCAGCATTCGCGCCATTATTCGCCTGCCCGCCACGTTTGAACCACGGATTCGCCGCAGTCGGCGAATTCGAGTTGTCCCCGCCCCAGCCGCCATTATTGGAGGCCGGTGGTTAGGCAACGGACGGACATTTGAATACAATAAATAGAGGCTATTTAGTGTTCGTCATCATTAAAAGCCGCCAGTCAGCGCCGTTTGCGCTTATGGCTAAAATCATTATAGCACAATGAAACATATTGACAACTGGCTGAGAAAATGCTATATGATATATAATATAAGCTAAACTTGGCGAGAACTATAAGCCAGCAGGAAATAGATTACGCCAGAGAAAAGGAATCACAAGATGAGTGAAGCAGAAGGTTTAAGGATTCGGATCCGGCTGAAGGCGTATGATTACCGCCTGATTGACCAGAGTGCAAAGCGGATTGTCGAGACGGCGATTCGGACTGGTGCGAAAGTAAGCGGCCCGGTGCCGTTGCCGACGAAAAAGTCGACGTTCACCGTGGTGAAGAGCCCGCACGTCTATAAAAAGGGTGGAGAGGCGTTTGAAATGCGGATTCACAAGCGTTTGATTGATGTTTTGCAGGCTACACCAAAGACGATTGAGGAACTGCAGAACTTGGTTTTGCCGTCTGGTGTTGATGCTGAAATCAAAATGTAGAGTTGAAAAGGTTAAAGTTCTTGACATGCTCATCCCGCCCATGCTAAGATAGTATATATAGTAAAGCATAAGGGGGGCGACAAAGCCATGAAGACGGGAACAACACAGAAATGGGGGGGGGGCTTTTAAGGGCTAGTGTTGCCAACGGCTCTCGCCGAGTCTCCCTAACGCGCAGGATAGCTTGCGCGATATTTTGTACATCGACATTTGTTTTAGCTAG
>Ga0099364_10002906_pt1 | contig 27060 bp, 12 predicted proteins | sample TergutTh196P3_FD_73070 | JGI IMG/M metagenome (GOLD analysis project Ga0099364, IMG submission 73070) | Microcerotermes parvus P3 segment gut microbial communities from Pointe-Noire, Republic of the Congo - Th196 P3 | ecosystem: Host-associated > Arthropoda: Insects > Digestive system > Gut ... | reverse complement strand
ATCTTTTGCATAGGAAAAACTCCGTGTTAGGACTTTGACGTTAGGACTTTGACGAATGAATAACAATTCTTGAAATGTTATGATACCCCAATTCCAAAAAAAGACAAGACACTAGGGGGCGAGTTCGGCAAAACAAGCGTTTCACGCCGCCAAGTGCGGAGTACCGCACGCAGCCGCCCGGCGGTCGGGTACCTACCTCGATAAGCCTGTATTTACAGCCCTGGCGCTTGAAAGTTTTTGCAAAAAACACAGAGCCCGACGCGTAAGCAAGGGTGGCAAACGATACGTCCCTGGCTTACGCCACGGGCTCTGTGGGTGTTTTGTGGGAACATTATCCCGCCAGGGCTGTAAGGCACTAAAAATCCGGCGTTAATCATTTTATAGCCATTCGTCAACGGACTCCGATTTTTATGTGAAGATTGCCCCGATATTATTCCGATATTCCACAGATAGCGGTGCGTCTGTGCGCACTGCCCATTTACATTTTGGTATAGTTCGCAAGTTTTGCCTTTCATTCCTCCGAACATCACCCGGAATTTCCGGTCGGAAGTAATGAAAAAAATCAATCCAATGAGCGTTTTCCTCTCGAATGGGAGGAGCGTCTTGGGATTGACTTGTAGTCGTTTCTGTGCTGACGCTCCTGAAAGGTCGTCGGTGTTGTGTGCTAGAACTGCGCACGCTTCAGTGATGTGAAGTGAAACGTTAATAAGAGGCAACTTGGCGTTTCCTCCTTCTTTTTAGGTAGAAACCGCCTCTTGCCGTTCTTACCGTAGCAAAGGGAGTTCAATGATGTTTAGAACGCTTAAAGGATTGTTCGCCGTTCTTATGTTCGCCGGATTGTTCTCGTGCAGTGTCCTTGCGCAAACGCCGATTACCATTTGAAATCGGACGAGCGTTATTTTTTGGCAAAGGTTGGTTGACACCGGGTTTTGGATTGCATTACATCCACCTGTCCGCTCCGGGCACAACAGAGACCGGCGGCGGCGATGCCGACTTATATGTCCACGGCGGTCGCTACCATTCGCTGCGTATGCCCGTCGGAGCCAAGTGGAGCCGGGACTATATGGGGGGCGGTATTGTTTGGAGCCCGGAAGTCCGGGCGTTTTATGTCCGGGAGATGGCGGACGACTCGGCAAGGGCAAGGATTTCGTTTGCCGGTGTCCGGGATGTAAGCTTTGAATCGGGCAGTGGTCAATGGGGGCGGAACAGTGCCCGTTTGGGCATTGGTCTTGGTGCAATGGTGTCGAGCCGGTTGAATGCCCGGCTTGATTATGATGTTGAGGTTTATAATCATACTACTGCCGATACGTTCTCTGCCACGCTGGGTGTGATGTGGTAAGGGGAACTCTGAAAATAGATTCTTTGCGCCCTTTGCGGTTAAACACGGTGCCTCTACACCGTGTCTTAAATGATAGAGATTATGTTTCGCACAAAGGCACGGAGGACACAAAGGAATTTATGGGTATTCGAGATTCTTTGTGAACTTTGTGCCTTTGTGCGAGGAAAAATTGGAAAACAAATAATCAATGCCATTTAAGGCGGAAGGTACTGCCTTTGGTAGAAACTGGGCAACGACAGGAGATCAATCGAGGTCTTTTGGATTGATGATCACACCGCTGCCCGGTCGGGCGAGCCGGACAAAGAGTGTCTTGTCCATGTCATCCCGCAAAAATCGGGTACTCCCATCGACAAACGCCGCAACCACTCCACCGGGATGTCCCGAAGAGGGACGGGTTTTACGGAGTGCATCAAGCAGATACCCCTCCCCCATCGGATGTCCTGCGGGGGTGTAACCGGTGAAAGTGATATTTCTACCCTCGTTGATAAACAAAGGGGAAGAAGCACCTGTTACCGATGCCGATTCATAGATCGGCTCCTCACCACTGGCAATGCTGGTTAATACGCTGGGAAAACAAAAAGCGATAGATGTTTCGATGTGGTGTAAATACCCAGCCGGATAACTTGTCCAAGGCACCTCACGTCCCCAGACAGCCATTGGAATACTTGGGTGTCCGGGGGATTCATTAAAGTACCAAATCCAATGTCCCGCATCCTCGTTTTCGGAGAGTAAAATCGTGTTACTGGTGCCGTCCATGGACGTGACGTTGTCCACCGATATTTTCGTCGTACACCAGCGGTGTTCAGTGGTATTATTTTGATGATCCCTCCACTATCCCATCAACGTAAAATGGTCGAAGAACAAAGTGTACATTCTGTCGGATGTTTGATTACGTCCGGGGTTGCCGTATTCTGCCTGATAATGCAATCCGCCATCATAAAAACCAACATTTTGCGGTCCCGCATTGACAACATAGTTGATACGGTTCTCCCCAGAAGAGATACCGCTACTCCGGCACTGCATCACGGGAATCACTAAATCATAGAGCGTCAAATCGGTAACATTCCCAGAGTTCATTTCTTGCCAAGCCCTGTTCTGCTCCATGAAGGGCAAAATGAATCCTACCCAAGTAGCGGAGGCATAATCAGGGTCGCTTGTCGTTACAAACCAAGGAAAATTGGCAGGCTTCAACGGAGCCCGCAGAGCCGGAAAACTCTTTTTTGTTTGCTCGAAGTTTAACAGAGCAAAGGCAACCTGCCGCTGGTTATTGATACATTGCGCCCGCCTTGCGGCTTCTCTTGCCGCTTGGATGGCAGGCATCAGCAGGGCGGCTAGGATGGCGATAATCGAAATCACCACGAGGAGTTCAACGAGGGTGAAAGCGGAACGATGCCCATGGGTACTGGCGGCAAAATAATTTGGCATTGGTGTATAAAGGGGTTGGAGGTAAGGAAGGCAAGAAGCGATACGTCGAAAGACGGGGTACGCTATGTTACCGCAAGAGAATTTCCCTCCGCACTACCAGAGAGTCATACGCAAACGCACGACAATGAAAAGGGCACACCGAAATCCTGCAAGTTCCGTGCATAACGCCCCCTTACAGAGGCGCGCGTTTTACACGGAAATTTTTCTGGTCTTCCAACCGGCAAGCCGGATAGTGCTTGGAAGTACCTGACGGTAAAAACTTGCGAACTATACCAAAATGTAACTCGTCCCGATTATATTCCGAAAACTGTTTTAGTCAAGAGCATTTCGGTCATGCGGGTTGCTTGTTCGTAGGAAAAAAGGCGTAGCAACTTGTTTGTAGAGCCGATGCCGCTTTGCCATAGAGTATGTCGTTTCTATCCCGTATCTTTGCGAAAATCCTTTATGGTTACGGCATGTTGAAGTCTGGCAAATTGACCGCCTCCGTCATTACGCTATGCTCCATTCCGGCTTTTGTCGGCGTTATTGCCCTGGCAGTAAAATTTGACAGGTAGGCAACCGACCGCCGGGCGGTTGCTCGCCGATAGGCGACAGGGAAGCCTGTGCCGATTCCAGTGCGGAGTACCGCACGTTGCCGCCCGGCGGTCGGCAACCTACCTTGGCAAATGGGTAATTTTTAACTGCCAGGGCAATAACAAAAGCCGGAATGAAACAACGTGCAATGACGGTGTTTAAACCCGAACTATTTTAACCGCAAGGGGCGCAAAGGACGCAAAGAATCTATTTTTAGAGGTTCCCATAGATTATGTTTCGCACAAAGGCACGAAGGACACAAAGGAATTTATGGGTATTTGAGATTCTTTGTGAACTTTGTGCCTTTGTGCGAGGAAAAATTGGAAAACAAAGGAATTGGGGACTAATTAAACACCTCTCGGTTATAGACACGAAAGGTTGTAAAGCCGATTCGGTGATATAAGTTAACGGCAGATTCATTGTCCGTTGTGGCTTCGAGGGTGACTCGTTGAACTCCAGCCCGTTTGAATCCGTGCAGCGCACCGAGCACCAGTGCCTGCCCGATCCCGCGCCGCCGGTATTCCGGCAGCACGGCAACGTTTTGAATGGCTCCAATCTCTTCAGAAAGTTTTAAGCCTTGAATATTTGCCGTGTACTCAAAAATATCATCCGGCTTGCCGCAGCCGATCAAGAGCGTTGCCTCCGGTAGAAACAGAGGATTGTCCGCCAGCATCTCCATAAGACGGCGGCAATGATTGTATTGGCGAAAGGTGGTGAAAACGGCACCGTCGGAATCATCGCGAAAACTGCGGTGCAAAATATCAGCGTGCGGTTCGAGTAGAGATTTCGACCATTCGGCAAACCAGAAGTCTTCAGGAAGGTGCGGGGCGGTGAGGGGAGTCTTCGAGAAATCGAAGACCATCTGACTGCGTTGCACGGTTTGGGAAGGAGACATAACGGTAAGCGGTAGTAACTGTAAGGTGAATTCGGGCAATAGCGGCGGCACCCTTTACCAATCCAACGTTTTCTGCCAGGCGGCTTTCAATTCCTCCACACTCACCGAAAACTCTTCCCCCAGCATCAGCACCTTTTCTGAGGTTACTTCGCCCAGTTTGTACATCGGCAACTCTTTGAAAAGCGATTCCACAGCGGAGACACTCTCCGGCGCAACTTCGATAACGAATCGGCTATTCGATTCACTGAAAAGCGTGACCGAGTCAACAGTGCCGGTCAACGTTGCCCCCAAATCCCCCGCGATGCACATTTCGGCAACCGCGACGGCGAGACCGCCGGTACTTAAGTCGTGAATGCTGCACAGCAACCCCTGCATGATGGCGGAGTGGATGGTTTCGTATAGCCGTTTGGCAAGCGGAACGTCTAATTCAGGAACGACCGGCACGTTCGCTCCGCAAGCGGAGCGGCGAATATCCCCTAATTGATACAGCAGATTGCCCGGCGTTTTCAAAGCCATCGTTACACTCTTCGACACATCGTCAATTTGTCCCATTGCAGAAATCAACAGTGTCGGAGGAATCGCTATCGACTCCCCTTCTGCCGGTCGGAACTCATTGTTAAGACTGTCCTTGCCGCTAATGAACGGCATTTCAAAAGCAAGAGCGACATCGTAACAGGCAAGTGCCGCCTCGACAAGTAAGCCGAGCGTTTCGGGACGCTCCGTGTTTCCCCAGCAGAAGTTATCGAGCAGTGCAATTGTTTTCGGGTCTGCTCCGGCGCACACGGCATTGCGGACGGCTTCGTCAATGCTCGCTGCCGCCATCCGGTAAGGGTCAATATCGCCGTATTGGGGTTTCATCCCGCAGGAAATGACGAGACCACGCGGCGAGTCCGGTCGGGGACGCACCACTGCGGCATCGGCGAGGGCTTCGAGTCCGAACCGGCGGGCGAACCAGTGTTTGCCCGCACTGTTAAGCGACGAGAGTAGAGATCGCAGACTGCTGACGGCTGATGGTAGATTCTGGGCAGTGCAGTCGCCTTCTCTGCTGCTGTCTGTTGTCTGCCGTCTGCTGTCTGTCACATAGACCGCTTCACGCACGACCGGCGGACGACCTTTATGTAATAACTTCATCTCCAAATCGGCTACCTGTTGACCTTGATATTTGAGCACCAGCCGACCTGTCGGTTTGAATGTGCCCAAAATGGTTGCCTCAACCTCATAAGAGTCGCAGAGTTTTTTGAACTCGTCCCAATTCTCCGGCGGTACTGCCAGCACCATCCGCTCCTGTGCTTCGGAAATCCAGATTTCGGTGTAACTCAATCCTTCGTATTTGAGCGGTGCGTGGGAGAGTTCCACTTCGACTCCGATTTTTTCCCCCATTTCGCCGACGGCACTGGAAAACCCCCCCGCTCCGCAGTCGGTAACAGCAGTGTAAAGGTGGCGATCCCGTGCTTGCAGCATTGCGTCCAGCACTTTTTTCTGTATTTCGGGAGCCCCGATTTGTGTCGCACCGCCGGCAACCGTTTCGCTTTCGTGCGTCAATTCACCGCTGCTGAATGTTGCCCCATGAATTCCATCCTTGCCGGTTCGCGCACCGAGAGCAACGACTAAATCGCCCGGATTCGGCTCCGCTTTGGCAGACTTGTCTTTCGGAATGATACCGATATTGCCGCAGAAGACAAGCGGATTGCCGAGATACCGTTTGTCGAAATAAACCATCCCGTTGACCGTGGGATTGTCCATGCGGTTGCCGTAATCCTGCACACCGGCAGCGACGGCATTCATAATTCGGCGAGGATGCAATACGCCCTGTGGCAGGGGAGAGGCAGCAGACGGCAAACGGCAGACGGCGGAATTCGAGGCGGTTGCGCCGCCTTCTCTGCTGCTGTCTGCCGCGCATGGCGGAGCAAAGCAGGATACGCTGGTTGATACAATCGGCTTCGCTCCCAAGCCGGTGCCCATCGTATCGCGGATACAACCGCCGAGTCCGGTGTGGGCACCGCCGTAGGGTTCAATTGCCGAAGGACGATTGTGTGTTTCCGCTTTGAATGTAACATTGTACTCTTCATCGAACGTTACCACCCCAGCATTATCGGCAAAGACACTCACGCAGAAATCCCGGACACGCGGATTCGTTTCGCAGAGTTTTCTGGTAGCCGCAAAGATGGTTTCTTTGAGCATGTTGTCGAAATGCCATTCGCGTAAGATATTACCGTCGCTGTCTTTACGGACATGATGAATACGTCCTGCCAGCGTTTTATGCGAGCAGTGTTCGCTCCAAGTTTGAGCGAATGTTTCGAGTTCGATGTCCGTCGGATCGCGGTCAAGTTTGATATAAGCGGCTTGAATCGTTTGCATTTCCGGCAGCGAGAGGGAGAGTTGCCCCTCTTTGCTGACCCGTTGCAATTCGTCCTCATTCATGGTGCGAATTGGCACGGTAAGGAGTTTGAATTCGTAAGGCGCACCGACGTGCAATGTTTGTAGAGGGATGTTGCCGTAAAAAACCTGTTCGATGGAATCGTTGGCAAGAAGTTTTGTGACCAATGTTTCCTTCTCGCTATCAGTAACATGGGCAATCCCATACTTCTTGAAGGAACGCACGGCACGGATAGCGAGTCCGCTCTTTTCCAGAAGTTTTTGGACTCGCGTGCCGTCATTATCGGTAACACCCGGCTTGGGCAAAACGTAAACCGCTTCCCCCTCTGCCGCCGTTTGCCGTTTGCCGTTTGCCGTCTGTTCGACTTCGACCCGCTCCGCAACGGAATCCGCAAGCAATTTTCCGGCAAGTTCCATCATCTGTTGCTGCTCGACACTTTCCTCCGTTTCGATGAGAAAACCGCTTGCCGTTGTAACCGTGCAGTGTGAGGGAAGTCCTTGTGCGGCAGCCTCTTGAATAATAGATTGAGCGTCAATGTCGGATTGACCGGGGGTTGGAAAAAGGGTGATTTTCCAAATCATGGGTGAAATAGTGTTGGTGAATAACTCAAAGCATTATTCTATCACTAAACCGGCAGAGCCGCAATTATAGCCCTGTGGTACGGAACAGGGTAAAAAAAGAATTGAACTGTAAAGGAGAACTTTCATGCCGGTTACGGTATTCGTTTAACTCAATGGGGAAAACCTGTGCCGAACTTGACTCTATTCTTCTCTTTCCCCCCATCTTTGTCCACATTTTGTGTGTTCGACAACAAAATGATTCTTTTGCAAACAAATAACGGACAACTTTTTGACAACTTTTTCCCTTTTTTAAATTTTTTAACTCTTTTGTTTTCAAGAGTTAAAACAAAAAAAGGAGTTATCGACAAAAATGACGCAGACTCAAATACTATTACTATATTTTAACTTATAACGTTATATACTGTAAACGGAGAGAAATTGGACGTTTTCTTTGCGTCCTTTGCGCATTCCCTTGCGAACTTTGCGGTTAAAAAAAAGAGAATTTAACCGCAAAGGACATTTTCACGTCATGCATGATATTATCCTCTCTCTGTAACCTTCGCCGTATTGCGCATTTTCAGGTCAGGTTTTTCGATAATGACCGTTGTACCTGCTGGTACAGAAGAGGTCAGCCAAACGCTGGAACCAATGACCGAGTCCTTACCAATGACTGTTTTGCCGCCGAGTATGGTGGCATTGGCGTAGATCACTACGTTATCTTCTACCGTTGGATGCCGTTTTGTGTTTCGTACGAGTTCTCCTGCTTCATCCTTCGGAAAACTGACCGCTCCAAGCGTAACACCCTGATAAAGTTTCACCCAGTTGCCGAGAACGGCTGTCCCGCCGATCACGATGCCGGTCCCATGGTCGATAAAGAAGTATTCGCCGATAGACGCACCCGGATGAATATCGATTCCTGTCTTGCTGTGTGCCCATTCGGTCATAATCCTCGGAATCAATGGAATTTGCAATTGGTACAAGGCATGGGCAAGCCGATAAACCGTGATGGCTTCTAAGCCGGGATAGCAGAAAATTACTTCGTCCAGTGATGTACAAGCGGGGTCGCCTGCATAGGCTGCTTCAACATCTTTGGCAAGCATTTTGCGAATGTTGGGAATTTGTTGTAGGAATTCCACGGTTTTCTGATGGGCAATCCGTTCAATGGCGAACCGCTTGTCCGGTGTACAAATGGTTGGCCGCCCTTGCCCGTGACAAATTGCACGTTCACACAGTATCGCCATCCGGTCATAGAGGCGGTCCACAATTCCGCCGACATGATAAACGACATTGGAAGAGCACAAATAATCCCGGTTCCGATAGCCGGGGTACAAAATTTCCTTCAAATCTTCGATCGATTCGACAACATCAGAATATCTTGGGAGCGGACAATGATCGAGATGATGTGTCGAGCCGTTTTCCTGATAAGAAGCAACAATTTGCTCGGTAATGTTCGGCAATAGTGATTTGTTTTCAAATATCGAGAGCATCAGAGAAAAGTGAAATAAACAGGTGAAAAAAAAGCAAGTGAAAAACACATGGAACAAGGGTGAAATTATTGGTTATGCCGGATTAAGTGGCGGGTCAAACCCCTGAAAAATAGGGATAAAAGCATTTTGATTGACTCCAAAAAACACCGAATATCCTCTGAAACATTAGAGCGTATTTCTTTTTACTCTGGAATGAACAGAACGGAAAGTTTTTATTTTCCTCCACGAAAGACACGAAAAAAGAGAAAATTTCGTGCTTTTTGTGTCTTTCGTGGAAGAAAAATTATTCCACAGCAATTTGAAATAGGCTCTAGGGAATTATCCCGTTTCCGCTTTTAATAAAATTGCCCGCCACATAATCAGGAAAATTATTGTACCAAAGATACCGTTTACTGTATACCCACTAACTCCTCAATGTCTCGACAGGATGTACCCTTGCTGCTCGGAATGCCGGCAGAACTCCTGCCGCAACCGCGATCAAAATGGCACCGACGATAATCCCAATCACTGTTGGAGGATCGACAATCGTGGGAATTTCATAAAACGAATAGACTTCTGGGCTGAAAATCTCCCTGTTCAATATGTAGGAAAGCCCCGTCGCAATTTCCCGAATGTATTGGACAAACAAAAGTCCCATCCCAAGTCCCAGTGCCGAACCGACAATTCCTAACAGCAAACTATAATAGAGAAAAATCTGCATCACGCCGAAACTGCTTGCTCCGAGTGCTTTCAAGACACCGATGTCCTTTTGTTTTTCGACCACAATCATATAGAAAATCGCCAAAATACCGAAGCCCGCCACCATAAAAATCATAAAGAGCAGCACGTTGAGCATTGCCAGTTCGGTCAAAATGGCTTCCAAGAAATGGGCCTGGTCGTCCCGCCACGTCTTGATAGAATACGGTCCCCAGGGAAAGGCATCCTGAAGCCGATCCCGCAGTTCGTCAAGGTTCACACCCGGCTTGGCTTTAATCAGAATCTGCGTAAGGGTGAAATGACCGGAGTCCGCATCTACCATTCCCCGGAGGCGTTGCAATTCGTTAATCGGCACGAAGACCATTTTTCGGTCATACTCCGCCATTTTGCTTTCGTAAAGATCAACCACCGTGAAAGTGCCGCTCTGAAAACGGAGTTGCACACTCGCCGTAGGAAAGGAGAGCATCACATCATCGCCGGGTAAAAGCATCAGATGGTCTTGCACAATCTGTTTGCCGGTTTCCGGGTCTATGACCGTTTCACGTTGTCCCAATGAGGTGCCAATGCCGACGATGATACCGGCATGCTGTTCCTTTGCCGGATCAAAGAGGTTCGTTGACAGCGGTACGCCTGCAACACCAAAAGGATCGACGGGACCATCCATCACCTCGGAGGGAGCCACGGGTGCTTGGGGTTCCTGCTGTGCTTCAAGTTGGCTTTGTTGAAACTTTATTTGCGCCGCCCGATGCCGCCGCCACCACCAGCCGGCATATTCCATTGCCGGACGGTAAGCCCCGGCACCGCCGTCGCCGTAAATGTCGTATCCGTCATTGTGCAGGTTGAAAGTCAGGTTTGTTCTATTTTCAGGATGTTGTAAATAGGAAGCAATTTTGCTAACCTTTCCTTGTGTGAGCACGTCAATGCCCACGATGTCCACTTGAAAACTGACCTGTTCGCCAGTGCCGTGAATCCGATAGGAGAGCATACCAGGCGTGGCGGCAACCGGGGTGAGTTCTTCGATCAGATCACCGGCAACGTCAAAAATCCGCTCCCGGTGCCATTGGTAGTCAGGAAAGCCTTTATTCAGGTCGCGGGCTTGGAAGATCACGTCGGAGAGAATCCCTTGGATTCGGTCGGTCATTTCGCTGGTGAAGCCGAGCATGACGGCATTGACCACAATCATGGTTGCCACACCGAGCATGACGCTGACAACCGATGCCAGCGCAATGAACCGCGTCAACAGATACCGCCAGCAGAGTAGGAGTTTGTACATAAAAAACGCAGGTGCCCGGTGATTTCAGGCTTATATGATTCCGGGGAATAATAGCGAAATTTCCGGTGAGAGGCAACGTCAAAAAGCAGAAATGTTTTCAGCCGCAAATGGTATGAAAATGTCCTCCTGCGAACCTTGCACTTCTTTGCGTCTTTGTGGTTAAAAAAATCTACCAAACACGACCCTTTTGCCGCCGCTTTGCTTCCTGAAAGAGTTCGGCGACTTTCCCTTCGCAAAGTTGACGCAACTCCTCTTCGGTTAAATCTTTGAACTCGTCATAAAACATCGGCTGACCGTACACAACCCGAAACTTTCCCCAGAACCAGGGATACTTGTGCGTCCGCGGAAAGGCATCGAACGCACCGCTGATCGCTGCCGGCATGATTGCCGACTTCGTGCGCTGCGCCAGCATCAAAGAACCCTTCAAAAACGGAGCGATGTTTCCGTCCCAAGTTCTGCCGCCTTCGGGAAAGACGAGAATGATTTCCTCATTTTTCAAACGTTTGAGAGACTCTTTGATACCGGCAAAGCCGATACCGTCAATTTCCAGCGGAATAGCATCGAGCATATCAATAAGCCATGCAAATGGTTTGAACTTAAAGAGCGACTTACGTGCCAAAAAATTACACCGGCGGCGCAAGCCCACCGCAATTAACGGCGGATCGTAATGCGATTGATGATTGCAGATAAGCACGACCCCTCCGCGTTCCGGCAGATTGTTTCGACCATAAAACCGCGTCCGGTAAATAATCATGAAAAACAGACTGAGCGGAAGACGAAGGCAGTAGTAAAATAAACGTTTTTGCCAGGAGATTCTATTCATAAGGAGTCAGGAGTTAGAAGTTAGGAGTCAGGAGTTAGAAGAATAAGGAATCTAAAATCCGACATTCTAACTCCTGACTCCTCTCCCCCTACAATTCCCAAACAAAGCCCATTCCGCCGGAGTGCATGACTTGCTGGGTGTTTGCATACGCATCGTAACCGATAAAGAGGCGGAGATGGGCATGAACATCATGTTTTACGCCGAAACCGGCTTGCACCCAATCGCGTCCCGGATCGTTGCCATAGACGGTAAATCGCGGCGTTCCGCTCAACAAACCGGCATCGCTGAACCGGGCAGAGAATTCCGAATGTCTGCCGGTCGGTTCAAATTCATACATCCACGCGACATTGCCGTAGAAGGAAGCCAATCCGCGCCGAAAACGCACCGCCTCGGTATCAAACCGCATCCCGAACATCACCCGCAAACTGTTGTAGGTGGCGGAACCTGCTGTCAAATTCAAACTGTCCGCTCCCCGTTCAGTGAAGGATTCCCGCAGCAAACCGGTATATTGCAGTGCCGTAAAGGGGGACAAGTTCAGGATGCCGCCCCGGTAGCGCAAGCCCGTCTCCAAGTGTGCCGTTGCCAAAAACGCATTATGACTGTTTTTCGCGGTTCGGTCAATGAAATGGAATTCTTTCGATGCCGGATTGTAGCCGCCAAACGAAATATCCCGCTTGGTATCGTAACGATTGACACCAAGCCCTGCTTGAACGAGCAGATAGGCGTGATCGCCGTCCCGGCGGTAGTAGTGTCCTGCCATAAACTCTCTGGAAACGGTTTTATCCTGCAAGTCGCCATTCAGTCTTCCCTCCCCCATCGAGAGGAATAAACCCATTCGGACGCGCCGTTCGTTGATACGGTCGAATCCTGCCATCACGCCGAAAAATTCCTGCTTGTATTTACCGGCATTCCCGTCGGAGTGCATCGTTCCGCCATGCCCGTAGAGCATTCCCCAAACATTGTTCGTCGGGTTGTATATTCCCCGGTTGCCGTAAATGGGTCTTTGTGATCGGGGTCGCTGCGGCTGTCCCCGGTAAATCTGATCGTACACGCCGCCGACATCGTTGTAGTCCCGCCGCAACACATTCGTCAACGTTGCATGGAACATCACCGTATTTTGGAACGTTGCCGACGTGATCGTTCCGTAAATGGAACCGCTCATCTGGTCAAGTGCCCGGTGGATGGGATCCCCTCTTCCGGCAAGACCGGCGGGCGTTGGGGTTGTCGCCGTGGGTGCAGGGTTGCTTGCCAAAGCGGTCATTTCAAGTTCTTCTTCGGCAGTTGATGCCGCAAGAGCCAATGCCGCAGCAAACGGGTCCGCAAATCCCGCCAGTGTGTGGTCAAGTGCCATCAACACATTCCTGTAATCAGCATTCGGATAAATGCCCACTTGGTCGAGGTATCGTCCTATCGCACGCTGGTTCTGCGTCTCCCCTTCCCCCGAATAAAGGAATGTCCGTTCGAGGAAGAACCAATACTGCGAATCATCATACCGGGCAACAGGTTGGAGCAGCGGGTCATTCACCGAAGCCATTTCGAGCAATCCTTCGACATTCAATCCTTCCCCGGTTTCAAGGAAAACATATCGGTAGTCGGAATTTGTTGCCACATAATGCATGTCCCGATTGACAACGATATAAACTATTCCGCCGTCCAGGGTTGCCGTTCCGGTAACTTCAATGACGCTGTTGGTCGGAGCACCGGTACTGCGGTCATCCAATCCAAGCACAAACAATCCGTTTTCGCTGACAAAGTCGCCGTCAATCGTTATTCTCTCCATACTTTTGAGCCATGTATCGACGGATTGGTTCGCTGCCAATGCGTCCAGGTCAGACTCGCCGACAATGATAATGCCCCCTTGGTTATAAAACGTTCCGCCATTCAGATTGAAGCGGGTGATTCCGCCGACCACGGCGGCATACCGGTTGATGAATATTGAAACATCGCCTTCTTCGAGGTCTGGACTTCCGATGGTAAGGCTTCCGACATTGACGAAGACCCCTTCGTTGAAAATGTTGCCGCCGACCGTCAATGTGTTAATGTTACCGAGGAATCCGCTGTTCGCGATGTCGCTGCCGACGCTCATCGAACCGATATTCGCCATCAGATTGAGATTGACCACCTCTTCGTCCACATCCATCGTGCCGATACCGGACATCGCCCCTTCATTCAGCACACTGCCGGCACGCAAGTTGCCGATGCCGAACATCGTTCCCTCGGTGGTGGTATTGTTCCTGTTACTGAGTGCGCCGCCGATAAACTCGCCGTCTTCGTCAAAACTGCCGACAAGCATCGTGTCCACATCACCAATCACGCCGCCGGTGTTGTTTACAGTTGCAGCGGTTAACTCTTTCAGTCTGCCGATTTGACCGCTGCTGTTGGTGAGGGCGTTGGCAATATGTACTTCGCTGGAAAAGCCGGCTTCGTCCTCTTCTTTGTCAAGTCCGACGATGGTGCCGAAATTGTTGGCATTACTTGCGGTCAAGGTGCCGAAATCACCGAAATATCCGTAGTTGGCAAATGTGTTGTGGGCAGTCGCCGCTCCGACCGATTCCATATCGCCGTGATTGGTTACATTCATCGCTTCGAGACTTCCCACGTGCCCCACGTAGGACTCTGCATTATTCACAAAGTTGCCGAACTCCTTCCCATGCGGTGTGTACTGCAAGTCCAGAAGATAGGGACCCCAATCGGTAACGGCACCCTCTGGTGCTTCGACAAAAATATAGGTGTACGTACCGTCCGGGTTCAAAATATCTTCACGATTCCAATACTTGCCGTCAACAGCGTCATACACCCAATCTCCCGTCCATTCGCCGCTGGTGGTGGCGGGTATCCAAGTATATTCGACTGTCCCGTCAGGATTTTCCACAATATTCCAGGCACCGCCGCCGGTGATGCGGGAAACTTCAATGGCACCAATGCCGAAAATACTGCCTTCGGTGTTTGTGATTTCGCTTGCTCTTAATGTTCCGGCAATGTTGTGGATAATGCCGCCGGTATTGGTCAGTGAACCGCCTATCAGCAGGTCGCCGAGGTCTTCAATTCTGCCGCTATTGTTCACGACCGCACCAACCGTAGAAATTTCGGTCTCTTCACCGATACCGCTGAGGATTGCATCTGTACGGATTTCCACAGCACCAATGCTGTTCCGCTCACTGCCAAAGATGAGTCCCCCCTGTTCAATCAGCGTCAAGCCGGTGTAAGTGTTATTTCCCAGCAATGCCAACGCTCCCCCTCCCTTTTTCGTGAGTGAGCCGTCACCGGAAATGTTATCGGTAAAGGCACTATCATCGGAGCGGTTAAACGTAATTCTGGCAATTCCGCTGCCGGCAACAGGAGCCGTATTATAGAGGTATATATTCCCGGCAATCGTGCCGGTTTCGCCGCCGTCGCCGACGAAAACTTCCCCCCCATAAACAAAGATACCGCTCCCTCCAAACATAGTATCGCCATTTATATTCAGCGTTCCGCCATTCATCTCTCCGCCCCCTTCAAACAGGTTGTCGCCGTTTAAGGTAACGGTAAGAGTATTGTACGTGCCGTACCAAATGCTGTACGAATCCATCAGCAACATACCGGCGGCATCGGGAATGGTCGTGTGTTCAGGTCTGGCACTCGCATGAATGTTCCCGTTGAAAATCCAGTTTCCGCTGCCTTCCACTCGCATATCGGCAACGATCACTTTTTCGCCGACGATGTTAATGGTCGTAGTACCGCCGGCATAGTCAAGGAACCAGTCAGAAAAGGACACTGAATCACCATCGACAAAGCGCGTATCCAGTTCTGCCATGTTGTCGGGGTTGTACCCTAACCAGTTCTCGGTTTCAAAATCCCAGGTCGTATTATCTTCGAGTCCCGTCCAGTAGAGATAATAATTATTGATGGCACCATCAAGGGTGAGTTCCAGATTAGTCCCCGTGTTGGTGGTTTGTGCATCCAATACCGTCCAGCGTCCGATGGTCAGAGGAATTTCCCGACCATTAAACCAGAGCGTTGCCGAGTCGTTTTGGTAGTCCAGTCCATGCGAAGAGACGAGCGTGAATTCGCCGGTAAAAAAGGTGCCGTCCAAAAACAGGCTCGATAGGTTGATGTTAATTTCGCCGATTTGGGCAGTGCCGAGAACATTCACGCTGCTGGTCTGTCCTGCTGTACCGAGGTTCACCTGCAATGTGCTGTTGTCGAACATGAAAAGGTTGCCGACAACGGTCAACGTGTCGAAGGGTGCCATTGGATCGCCGGGAATAAGCATACCGGTTTCATAGACATAAACATTACTTGCACGGAGAATACCGTTTCCGGTCAACAATCCCGCACTGTCTTGACCGGGCTCTATCATGCTGCCGATGTGAACATTGATTCCGGCTCTTGCCTCTGCGCCGTTTCGCAAGTCCAATGCCCCGTAACCGGTTGTACCAATATTGATATTTCCGCTCGTGGCAAGTTCGTAATCTTCGCCATCGAGGATCGTTCGGCTGTGCGTAATAGTATCAACAACTCTTCGTCCCCCCTGCAAGTTAATATCCCCTGCAAAACTGTTGATACCGTTCAGGGTGATGGAACCTGTCCCATCCATGAACAAACCGCCGCTGCTGGGCGTTGTCGTCCCCGTACCGATGTCGATAATCTGTCTCACTTCGCCGGTAATATCTCCGTTGAACGTCCAGTCCCCCTCGCCGGTTACAAACATATCCCCCACGAGGACACCGCCGGTACCCGTATCGATATTGATAGTGTTCGTGCCGCTCAATCCAAACGTTACCGCATCGCCGTCTTCAAACCATACGGCAAAGGCAGAATTGTCCCGCCAATTTTCGGTATTTTGAATATCCCAGGTTCTGCCGTCGACAGCCCCTGTCCAGGTGAGGTGGTAGTTTCCGAGCGTGCCCGTGTTGGTTACAATGACATCCAACCGCACTTCTGTATCATTAAAGTTTGAGGGAGTAACCGTTGCGGTTTTTCGTCCGAAAAGGGTAATCGGTGCGCCGTTAGTAAGAACCGTTGTGTTTGCAACACTGGCAGGGCTGTAGTTCAAGGTACCCGCCGTTTGTGCCTGAACAAGTATAAAATTACCCGTCAGCACGGTTGTCAAATCGATGACGATGGCTCCAATAGAGGTATTGTAGGCGATGACTTCACCCGTTTCTGGATCGACGTAATTCTGACCGACCACCGTAATCCGGTCGGAGTTGTTATTGGTCCCGAGGTCAACCCGCAATGTACTGCCGTTGTCCATCTGAAAGAGACTTCCATAGAGGATGGAGAAGCCGTAATCAGAACGGATGGTCAACCGCCCCAAGTCATTGGTACTCACGCTCGGAGAGATTGTTCCCCCCCCATACACCAGAACGTTGCCGATGTTGAATGTGGTGGTGCCGCCTGCTGCACCGCCGGCAGCGACCAACGTGCCGTTGGGTAAAACATGGATGAGTCCACTACCGCCGGTATCGACATTGCCTCTCAATTCGAGAGTAGAGTTCTCCGTCCCGTAGCCGATCCAGAACCAACTGGTAGGGATAGCCAAATCTTGGGTGATGATGGTGTGCCCCCCCCAAGTCTCAAAGTCATACATCCCTACCAGACCGCCGTCGATGGTGATCAAAAAGTCTCCCGGATCGCTGGCATACGTTGCGAAACCATCCGCACCGGCTAATTTACCAAAGGTCAATGCCACCCAGTAATTATTGGGGTGATTGACAATGCTGCCCGTGATGGTTGTCCCCCTCATGAAATTGATTCCGGTTCCCGGGTCGGGGTAATATCCATAGTTTCCAATCCCGCCGTTGCCGCTGATGTAGATAGCATTGTTTCCCGCACCGGCATTAATAATCCCGGAATTATCAAAAACGACATTGTCATTATGCCCCCACCAAAGACCATCAAGGTCCCCCATTACATTGATATAAACGCCGGTTCCGCCTGTACCAGTGGCATCAATCCTACCTTGATTGAGTAATGATGAGCCGCCGTAAATGCTTGTTGAGCCGGGAAGTAGGAGATTGTGTGTCATGAGGACACCGACTCCGTTTTCGCCGTTCGCACTGATTCTTACGCCTTCGTTAATGATGACAGTGTTATCATTATTTTCAATACGGATACCGGCACCAGCGTAACCTCTGGTGATAATATCTGTATCCAGTACGATAGTATTTCCCCCTGCGACAAGGTGGAGTCCCACGCCGAACCTTCCGCTAAGATCAAAGGGATTACCGTCATTGTCCACAGTGATGACTCCCGCGTGTGTCTGGTAAAATGACCTGCCGAAAAAGTTTCGGATGTCGATGTTATCAGGCAGATTCGGGTCGTTGGCATCGTTAAAAATTGCCAGTTCCACTTCGGAATAGAACGGGCGGGTGTCGCTTTGCGTGAGCCAAAATTGAAGGGCAATCCTCTCGTCAATATGGGAAAGCGACGATCCTGCGCGCGTTCCGGGAAACATCGGCACGGCTTCTGGATTTCCGCCAGCCCACTCATCGCCGTAAATCCGCATGGCTTCTTCTCCCCAAAACGTAACCTCCGCCGGGTTAAAATAGTTAGGGGCACCGGGATTGGTAAATTGGAGTCCGGGTGCTCCCCAGGTTCCATTTCGGTCGCGGAGCAACGTGGTATAATGATTGACCGTATCGGCAAAGCCGACGAGTTCTCCGGTGGCGGGATTCCAAGCGGTGTCCCCCCAAAATCCCATCGGATGTCCGATTTCGTGGATGAGTATGTCTTCCCAGTTTAATTGAGCGGTTCCGGGCAGTTGTTTCAGTTGCGTATTTGCGGCGGTGGTGTAAAGTGCATCCAGATTGAGAGCCGCATTGTTATTAAAAATCACGCCCGTTCTGCTTGTGGAGGCGACAACAAAGCCTCCGGTAACCGGGTCGGGTGCTCCTAAGTCCCCCAAGGCAACACTGTAAATAAAGTCGGGTCCTTCCGGTGAAAGTTCTGCCCAGTATTCGACAGCGCGGGTGAAGGAGTCAATTTGGGGCTGTGTAAATCCTGCCCCGACATTCAGTATAAATCTGCCGCGGACAACGGTTGTTTGTGCGGTTGCCGTTTCGCACCACACGCAGAAAATCAGCGCAACCACCAGGAATACAAGAACGTGAGCGCAAGCCAGCCTGCTTTTTGCCCATGTTAACATGGCGGCAAGCCCGAACATCCTTGATTTTGGCGTTTCCGACTTTGGTGTTTCCGACATTGGTCGCTCCATCACTGGTCGCTCCGTCTTAAAACCGTCTAATCCGATAGCGGTCATCGGAAATATCGGACAATTTGACTCCTCCACTTGGGTATTTCTGCTGAATCCGCCCCCGATTTTGAAGTCGAACCGTTATAATCGTTACAGGTTAACTAGATTGTGCAAAATTAAAAAGAAATTTAACCGCAAAGTGCGCAATGGCACAGTTTCAAGCCGTCTCTAGACGCTGCCCGGTAAAAATGTTCCTTTTTCCCTCTTGGATTTTTTTCCAAATTTCTGTAACATTCACCGTCCGAAGTAGAATCGACTCAAATTGCCTATACGATGAATTGGACTCAATATAGTAAATTGTCCCTTACCGCCCGGCGGTCTGTGTTCCTTTTTTGCGCTCTTTTTCTCGCCGCTGGTCTTACCCTGGCAGATTCTGAAGTAATACCTATAGATGGAGACGATAGTGGTGTCATCATCGACATCGCAGACGAAAAAAATATGCTCATCATTGGTAAAGAGAAAGAGAATGAAGAGGATGCGGCTCCTCCCAAAGTAAAGTACACATATAATCCTGATGACTGGAAACCGAGCGATCCAGAAGAAGAAAGCCTGCTTCTTAAAAGCATCCAGATTAAGGACCAGGGCATTCTGGTAGTCGAAGCCGATACAGAATTACGTCTCGCCGCGCCGGGAAATAGTGCGTATTCTATCACCATCCAAAAGGGCGGATTGTTACGATTGTTTACGTCCGATACCACAAGAATTTACAGCGGTGATCCCTGGATCGAAGAGCCAGAGGAAGGCTGGAAAGACTTCAAACCGGGGAATGTGCCCATACTCGTGGACGGCGGAACCATTGAAATCCGGGGAGACAACGATACGCTGTTGGAGAGCAAAACCGTCTCCATTTATCTTAGTGCGAATGGAGGAACGGTGGACGTAGGGGATACTCTTACGTTCATCAGCGGCGATGTGCGGGATCAGACGAACCAAAGCGGCGGCACTCTTATAAAAACCGGTGAAGGTATCTGGGAGGTGGGTATCGTCGAAATGAGCGGCATTTTTCACGTTCAGGAAGGTGTGGTGATTTTTAACGGCATACCCCTTGTGGGAGAACTACGCGTCGGCGATAAGGATGATAAAGATGTGATCACTTCCACAGGGATAGTCACTTTCGAGAAAGATGCCTTCATTAGTAAATTGAGCCTCTATGACGGTAGTGTCGATACTGGAAACAATAAATTGACAGTACAAGAAGGGGGGATTGAAGGGACTCTCCATGCCGGTGCTTTGGTGGTGGCGGAAGCCACCGGACAGGACAGGGCACTCACCTTTGCCGGAGGAGAGCATGAGATAGGGAGTATCACTATTGAACGGGGTGCCGTCGTGGACTTGAAAGCCGGTACTCAAATCCTATTGGGGTTGACCGCGCACCAGGGAATCCAGGGCAGCAGTGAGGAGGAACCCGCTGTCCGTGTGCAGGATATTCTTGTCCAGGGCACGTTAAGAATTGAAGTTGCCGATACCGCCCTGGGAGAATTGACCGGATTGAGCAAAGGGGGCAGTGGAGAGGAAACTATCCGTATCGTACTGGATGGAAACACCAGCGGTCCCAGTAGTACCATCGGCAGTATTCTCGAAATATACAGAAAACCCGATCCCGACGGAGACGACGAAGATATTGAGGAAACCGCATTCGGCTCCGATAAACTGGATATTGAAGTGCTTGCTGCCGGTCGGATAAGGATCGAAAAGGGTGTTGTCTTCACGAGCGGGGATGTCACATGGACGAAAGAAGAGGGGAATGAGGGTGAAGAGGCGAACAAAATTGCCGGAGCCGACCTTGTCATTTCCGGTGTTGTTCCCGACGGTTTACCGGAGCATACCTCGTCGGTTGGCGGAACCTATCAGGCGGGCACCATTGATTTGGGAGAAGGTTTTCTCGTGGTTGCCGACGAAGTCAGGATGGAAACCTCCGGGACCATTGATGCCGGAGTTTTAATGATCACCAGCGACAGCCGTCTCACCACAGGCGGGGATGCCCATTTTATCGATATGCAAATTGCCGGGACGTATGACGGCGGCGGACAGAACCTGACTCTCAAAACTGTCGGGGTTATCCAAAATAGCGGTTTGACAGGCGGACAAATTACCGGAGTGAACATTTTGACGGTAGAATCGGGCATTCTGTTTGTGCAGGTCTTTGCACCGGACACGGACCCCGAAGAACCGGCAAAACCCGGCACGCCGGTTATCAGCGTCAATGAATTCATCGTAGGGGACGACACCCACATACGAATCATCGGCAGTAACGGCGGCGAGTTTGGGAATGTTATTGAAGTCAAACAGGGGAAGGAAGCCGACATGGAAAATTTACTTCATGTCTTAAATTCCAGTGCTACAGCTCTTTATAACCCCCAATGGACACGGTCAGAGGATGGGACATCGTTTGACCTCGACCTCACTGTTTACTCTGTATGGGATTATATCCGCGCCGCCGACAAATGGAATCGAAGCGGCAGTAACATAGAGTACGCCGGGCTGCTCTTGGATGCCTTCAGCATGAATGAGGAGATTCGTTCCGGCTTGCAAGGGCTCAACGATCAGCAACTTCGGGAGATCATCCAGCACTTAATGGCTGGAGAACTTGTTGGCAATGCAATGCGGTTTGCCATGCATCAACCGGCAAATACAGTTTTTCGGCATCTCGACAACATCGCTCCGCTCCGTTCCCCCTTTGCCAACTACGGCAGAGTACGCGGACAAACCCCGCGTGTCCCGCCCCGGGAAGGTTTTAACCTCTGGTTCCATTCTTACGGGCAAATGGAAAAAGCACGGGGGGATACCCACACCTTTGATGGTTATGATATGTCCCGGTATGGTTTTTTCCTCGGCGGCGATGTTGAACTCTATAACCGTGCCGTTGCTGGTGTCCTTTTTGGGTACGCGAGTCCTTATATGAAAAATGACCTCGGAAAAATTTCCGCGAACGATTACACAGCAGGTGTCTATCTTCGGATGCCGACCGTTTGGGATGTTTCTCTCAACACCATGGTCGGGTTTGGAAGTCAGGATTACAATTACAAACACCCGATGGGGGGTGCCAGATTCAACGGCAGTTCTCTTTTCGCCAGCATCGAACTGTCGCGTCCGGTTCCGGTCTTTGATTCGACCCTCAGAGGCACACGCACCACCGGACGCATCATTCCGCTCATGGCATTGGATTTCCAAACAGCAGCGATGGACGGTTTTGTCATCGGCGATCCCTACTTCGGCGGCATACGGATAGAGCCGGAGAGTTTGGATTCAACGTCGATACGGCTCGGATTGCTCGGTGAATTCTGGCGGGTTCGGACACGATTGCAATACACCCGGCAAATTGCGGGGGCAGACTTCGTTTCCTCCTCCACATCCTTTGTATGGGACAACAGCGTTACCACAATACCGGTACGAAGTGTACAATGGGGTAAAGACTGGCTGAATGCCGGCTTTGGGTACGAATTTTTGGCAACCCGGCACTGGCACATTTTCACCGACTACGATTTCGGTCTGGGCAACCGGACCACCTCGCACCTCGGTTCTATCAATGCGGTGTTGAAATGGTAAGGAGTTGTCCTTTGCGTACGTTGCGGTTAGATTCTCTTTTTTTAACCGCAAGTTTCGCAAAGGACGCGAGGAAAAAACGTCCAATTTCTTCCCGTTTACGGTATATCCTTCTCCATCAAGTCCGCCAGTCCAGCCCGAAGTCCAGCGACACGGCGGCATGCGTCAATGCTCCGACACTAATTCGCTCCACTCCCGTTTCCGCAACATGCCGGACAGTTTCTAGCGTGATTCCGCCGGAGGCTTCCAAGAGCACATTCGGCTTCACCGAGTTGCGAAGTTGCAGGGCTTCTACAATTTGTGCCGGAGACATATTGTCCAACAGGACAATGTCCGGCTCGGTCGGCAAGACTTCCCGCAACTGTTCCAACGTATCGACTTCGATCTCAATCACCGGCAACTCCGTGTAACCGCGCTGCCGCAGGTATTCCCTTGCCCGAATGACCGCCTCCGCCGGACAAAAAGATTCGTTTCCCTGCCGCCGCGGAGTGCCCTGCTGCCCCCATGCCAAATGGTTGTCCTTGATCAACACCGCATCATAGAGACCGGTACGGTGATTATTTCCGCTGCCGCACCGGACAGCATATTTCTCCAACAGCCTCCAACCCGGCGTGGTCTTTCGGGTATCGTAAATCTGTGCTTTTGTCCCTTGCACCGCATCAACATACCGCTTGGTGAGTGTTGCAACACCCGACAACCTGCCCAAAAAATTCAAGACAAGCCGCTCCGCCCTGAGCAAACCTCTGGCGGGTCCGCAAATGGTTCCAACGGCGGTGCCGTGCGTCAGTTCCGCAGAATCTTCGAGAACGGCTTCCCAAACAAGGTCTGCATCAACCGCCGACAATATCTGCGGAACGAGCGGCATGCCTGCCAAAACACCTTTGGTTCGCGCAATAACGGCAGCCGCTCCCTGTGCCGATTCCGGCACGAGTGCCAGACACGTCAAGTCGCCGACCATTTGTGTATCCTCAAACAAAGCCATTTCCAAGAGTTGGGCAAAGCCGGTCTTGGGGAGCGTCTGCCGGTGGTCTTGTGTACAGTGATCCTGTGTAAGAGGGTGTTGTGTAAAGTTCCGCATGTTAAAACCAATTTCCGTGAGTTCTCCTTGACGATGAATCGTCGCCAACATCTCTATACTAAGGAAACTGCAAAAGGGAAACCTCTAAAAATAGATTCTTTGCGTCCTTTGCGGTTAAAATGGTTCGGGTTTAACCGCAAAGGACGCAAATGGTTACGCAAGGTACGCAAAGGACAGATTGGATGCGTTTCGGCACCAAGTCAAAAGGCAAAAATTGATTTTTGGAGGTTCCCAAAAGGTGAATTATACCTAAATTACGCAGTCTTTCGACCCAGGGAGCCGCCCTGACCATTTGTCGGCGTTTGACTGCAATGGCGTGGCAGTTTTTGTGCGTCATGAGGAAAAATCGTAGGGGTTCCACCCGAAAAGCAGTCCGTTGACACGTTTGCCTAATGGTAGGTTGCCGACCGCCGGGCGGCAACATGCGGTACTCCGCACTTGGGAGGCGAACACGCCATGCCCCGCGTTTTCCAGTGCCGGTCGGCTATCGCCGACGCAACCGCCCGGCGGTCAGTTGCCTACCTTGGCTGCCCCAATTGCAAACGTGTCGACGGACTGACCCGAAAAGCCCTTCTTGCATTTCAGCCATTGGCAAGGTACAATGAAGACACTATGAGTTTGTCGGTTCATTCCATTTCGGACTCACTGGCGGCAGCGCATCAGATTCAACGGACTTACGCAAGTCTGGCGAACACGATGACGCAACTGTCCACCGGTCAACGGATCAATTCCGCTAAGGATGATCCGGCGGGACTCATTGCGTCTGAACTTCTCCGTTCAGAAATTGCCGCCAGTAATGCTGCTGTTAAAAATACCGTGATGGCAAACAGTATGCTGAACATCGCCGAAAGCGGAATGAAGCACATCGGCAACCTCTTACTCGACGCAAAAGCATTAGCGGTCGAAGCAGCCAATTCCGGCGTAATGACACCGGCAATGATCGCGGCAAACCAAATGCAGATGGATGCGATTCTCCACTCCATCGACCGATTTGCCGGGACCGCCAACTGGCTCGGAAAACCGCTCTTGGATGGTTCTATGTCTGCAAAAAATGGCGGTGCCTTATTTCAACTCGGTCCTGATGTCGTGACTCAGCAACAAGTTACAGTGCCGATAGAGGGAATGAAAACACATCAAGTCGGCGGGGAGACGGGAACACTCATGGATTTGTTTAGCGGCGGGGCAGCATCGCTGGCAAAAAACCCCGGCTTGGCAGACCAGATTTTGGGAGCGGCTATTTCTCAAATTTCGATGCAGCGCGGTGAAATCGGCACCACACAAAAATACACACTCGATGCCAATCTGAATGCGTTGCAGGATTCTATCGTTCAATTGACCGCGGCGAAATCTATGATTGCCGACACCGATTATGCTCTTGCGGTTTCCAATAGGGTGCGGGATCAAATTTTGCTCCAGACGGGTATTCAGACACTTGGGCTGACGAATCAAAGCCGGAGTTATATCGCCTCGCTGCTTGGATAACCGAAACGCACTCAATCTGTCCTTTGCGCCCCTTGCGTAACCCATGGCGTACTTTGCGGTTCAGTCCGAACTCTTTTAACCGCAAGGGGCGCAAAGAGGGTGCAAAGGACGCAAAGAATCTATTTTTGGAGGGTTCCGGGGACACTTTATCCTCTACCTCGGCAAAGTCAATTTTCCGCTGCCGTAAATGGCAAATGTTCCATACGCAAGGGACATTTTCAATCCATCAACGTCCGATCCAGCCGCCGCAGAACCCGCTCTTTACCAAGAATCTCCAATGTCTCAAACATCCCCAAACCGACGCTCTTGCCCGTTACGGCAACACGCAACGCATGAATAATGTCCGCAATCTTACGATTGCGGTCCCTGAGAAAATTCTGCATCAGTGCTTCCAATGCCTGATGGCTGAAATCCTCCTGCTTTGCCAACTCTTCCCGAAAGGCACGCAAAAGAGGGATCGCTTCCGGCGGCTCGGTAATACGCTTCGCCTTTGCCGATTCGTCGTAAGGGAAAGCATCGTCTGCCCAAAAGAAGTCCAGATAATCCAAAATGTCGCCCGCAACTTTGATGCGGTCACCTGCATAGCGGATGATTTTTGAGGTTTCAGCGATGATTGATTGAAGCAGCTGGCGCAATACTGTTCCATTTTTTTCCTCGCGATCTACTAATACATTGTAAATAAACCGTGAACAAAGGTCAGCCTTTTCCTCCACCGTCTTCGCCGCCATGTGCCTTTCCTGAATCGCAAGAAGTTTCATCGGATCAAACGATGCCGCTCCCTTTGTTACGCCTTCCAACGAAAAATGCTCGATGAGACCCTCCATCGTAAAGAACTCCGTCTTGTCATCCAATGACCAACCGATGAGTGCCATTGCATTGACAATCGCCTCCGGTAAGTAACCCACCTTCTCGTAAAAATCGACAATCACCGGATTAAAACCGTCCGCCGTTGTTTCCAATCCCATCCGGTCGGCAATGCTTTTGCCATGTTCCATTAACTTCGCAAAATCCTTGTTTTTCAGGTATTTGTCTAGTTTCCGCTTGCTCAATTTCGTCTTGCTTCCCGGCTCAGCAACGAAGGGCAGATGGGCGTACTCCGGCAGACGATAGCCGAGCGATTGAATTATAAAAATCTGCCGAGGCGTGTTGGAAAGATGCTCCTCCGCCCGAATGACATGCGAAATGTTAAAATCCTCATCATCCACCACATTGGCAAGATGATAAATGAAGGAACCATCGGCACGCTGAATCACATGGTCTTGCTCATCCGCCCAGTTGAATTCGACATCGCCGCGCACAAGATCGTGTATGACCAGTTTTCCCTCTCTCGGCATAGTAAGACGGACAACGCTTTTTCGACCCTCCGATTCAAAACGCTTTACATCAGCATCGGTTTGTGCCATCCAGCGTCGGCTGTATGTGAACGTCCGCTTCTCAGCAATGGCGGCTTCCCGCTCGGCTTGGATTTCCTCCGGCGTAGCAAAGTCTTTATAAGCGAAGCCGCGTTTGAGTAATTCGTCCACAGCCGCCTGATATTTGTCGGAGCGTTGCGATTGATAATAGGAGACAGGAGGCAGGAGACAGGAGACAGGAGTATTCGCCTTCGGTGAATTCGGAATTCCGCTTGCATCTTCTGCCGTCTCTCCTTCCTCCTTCCTCCTTCCTCCTTCCTCCTTCCCAGGTCCTTCATCCCAATCGATACCAAGCCAGCGGAGTCCATCGAGGATCGGCTGCAACGCCTCTCCGACGTTGCGGCTTTGGTCGGTATCGTCAATACGCAGAATGAATTGTCCGCCATGTTTTTTGGCGAACAGATAATTAAAGAGAGCGGTGCGGACTCCGCCGATATGAAGATAGCCGGTGGGACTAGGAGCAAAACGAGTGCGGACGGTCATGGCGTGCATTGTACCAGAATGTTGCCGGAACCGCAATCGTAAGAGGTTCGCGGCGGGTGTGTAAAAAATTGTGTGGAGTTATTCCGCCCCAACGGGGCGTAACGAAAACTCGCAGTAACGCCCCTATCGGGGCTGGGGAGTTGGGAAGTTGTTGAGTCGGTGTTCCGCCGGTTGACACCGGCAATTATGGACATTGCGCTCCTTCGGAGTGGAAAACTTCCTAAATCTTTTGACCGATAGGAAATGTTAGTATACTGTAGACGGCATGAAATTGTACTTTGCGAACCTTGCACTTCTCTGCGTCTTTGCGGTTAAATTCTCTTTTTTTTAACCGCAAAGTTCGCAAGGGAATGCGCAAAGGACGCAAAGAAAACGTC